>JACCEA011845636.1_pt1 | contig 60796 bp, 92 predicted proteins | sample 7449851 | NCBI WGS metagenome assembly JACCEA01 (sample SAMN15323453, study PRJNA562643) | freshwater metagenome | isolation source: river surface water | place: USA:Blue River Watershed | collected 2017-08-18 | reverse complement strand
TTCATTTCGTTTTCTCGCAATTTCATATAGTTCGTGGATCAGCATCGCTTTGACAATCAAAGGATAATGTTCTAGGTCAGGTAAATCCGGTTTCTTCATAAGATTATTGATAGCCAACTCAATATCTTCTGGACTGGGTTTCTCAATAAAGTCATTCATAGTAAAGCTCCGGAAGCGCCTGGAAACCCTCCATTAAACATAGACGTCCACTCTATTCTTCTGTATAACAGCATCATGTAATTTCTGTATTACTTTAAGGTGTTCTTCTTGTCTAATCTCCTGAAGCCTCACTTGTTCGCTGATCCAGCGTTTGATTGATTCTTCCCTCAGTTGATATGTTGGATGTATTCGAGTCAATTTTGTTCCTCTCAAGTGCATAAAATAAGCATTGTAACGGATACCCACCCCAATAGTCAGATTGAATTGTGTTTGCCGATTCATTCTTAAAAGGGATAATATTCGTCATTGTATCACAACCGTCCGTTTAAGGCAAAGCTTTTCATATTGTGTTGACACATATACTCCACCTTTCTCACGGCAAGTGGAGGCCTCGTGGTGGTGATTCTGGTTCATAAACCAACCAATGATAAAGGAAAGAGTTAACGTGCCGGCAAGAAACCACCAGATTCGGTTATCTTCCCGTTCAGTTTCGATTAACATTATTAATACCTATTCAAGTATTCATCTACCTGTGCATTAGCCTCTTTTAATGAGGTTGCATATACGGTAAATGTCATAATCTCATTTTTGATACGCATGTCAAAAGGAATAGGACCACCAAAGAATTCAAAGTCATCAGGCAGTTGTCGAATAATTCTAAACTGTTGTGCCTTTCTCATGTTGTCCAAAATATCTCGTGTTAATTCTTTAGCAGTCTTTTCCATAATATCTCCTACGATTTGTTTTCCATTACGTGGTTCTCTGCAACATCTTCTGCTTCACCTAATCTATGCAGAATTTGTTTATCTATCAGTTTATCATCAACAAACAAGGAGACAACATAATGGCCATTAACGATTGTTTCTACTATGGCCGTTTTGTTATCTCCATAATACTTTGATACGGGTATCATGTTATCATTCCTATGAATCGATTTAATACTACTCTATTTGTTACACGACCACCAGTGTATTTGGCAAATGCAGTGGCCAAAGTCTTGGTAGACGCATTTTCACGGACTTCAAATTCTTCATCTAAGACAGATTTGTGTTCCGATTTCATTAGGTAGTATTCATCAAATCCAACATTAGTAACTACAACCGATTTGTTTTTACGGAATTGAACTCGCTTTTCTTCAATATCTGAACCAGCTGGTAAGTGATGATAAGCATATGCGTTGAATTCACGGTTTGACAAAAGGTAGAAACCTAACACATTACACTTGGTACGTAGTTTCAATAATTTAATCAAGACTTCGGTTTGATGTCTGCCGCTATGTGGTCTTTCAACAACTTCTTGATGTTTAGTAACTGCATCACGAATAACCAAGTAACGGGGACCGTAATTAAAATCTCTGTAACTCTTATACTCACCTTCTTTACCACAATAACCACTAATTGCATCACCTTCACCATCGGTCAAAAATACAGTATTGACCATTTGCAATCTATACTTCTTTTGAAATTGAGGTATAATATCAAAACAGGCCACAATCGCTTGATTCAGTGGAGTAGAACCCATAGAAAACCAGTCTGGTGCATAACCAGGATGTTTGCCTAAGAACGTCATGGCCGAACCTGCATTAGTGAATTCAGCAGCAGTCATTCTACTTGAGAATATGTTAAACAGCTGGAATTGATTGAGATACAAATTGGATTCTTTGAGATCCTGTTTAAGTTGATTTACTTGTGAACTTGCAAAAGCGTACACTTCATAAGGAATGCCAACTTTCTTACAAAACATTACCAATGATAATAATTGTTTCATGGTGTTGTTAATGTGATGGTGCATAGAACCAGACCAATCTATGAACATCACCAGACCGTGTGATTTACCACCAGGAACAACGGTGACCTTTTTAAATATATCTTCACTGAACTGATATGAGAAAATCTTATTCAGATTCAAATCGCCAGTTTTAGATACTGAAGCACGTTTCAATTGGTCAGCGTTTTTCCGCAATTCAAATTCTTTGGCCAGATAAGAAACAATCTTATTGGTCTCATTACGAATTTTCATGAATTCGGCTCTGTCGTATTGACCGTCAGACAATTTGTACATTGCATACAATTGCTTGTGGTCTATGATAACAGAATCTAAATCTACTTTAGGTACATTTGTATAAATGTAACCACGATTTTCATCGGAGACTAATTTCTTCTCATTACGTTTGAATGCCTCATCGGTAAATGATTTTAATTTGTCCTCGATTTTTTTCTCATCATCATAAACACCACGGCCTTTTACTTCATCTTTTTTAGATGTTTCACCATCATCACTGGTGTCATCATCATCGGTGCCTTTAGAAGATTCATCTTCACTTTCTTCTTCACCAGAAGAACCAGATTGACTAGAATTTTGATATTGACCATCTTCATCTTCATCAAACGAATCACCAAATTCACCATCATCATCTTGTTCTTCTTCCTCGGGTAAGAGCTCTGGTAAACCATCTTTAGCACGTTCCTTTTGTTTTTCTTTTTCCTGTTGGCGCATCAAAGCTTCAAGTTTTTTGGAAACTTCAATAACTTCATCATACGTATCGGTAGTTTCTACTTCGTTTAGTAGAACACGTTCTTCAGGAGAAAAACGAATCATTTGACCAGCACCACCTTTGCAATGCAAATTGATACGGTCAATCAGATTGTACTCATTGATGTTTGCACCTTTGGTTTCAAAGAAATCTTTTTCGATTAGTTCTTTGTAACCTTTGAGGAAGGAAATACGGAGACCCGGATAATTGTCTTTTACTTTACGTTCGATACGAGAATCTTCTACAACATTTACGATACTCATATTGATTTTAGATTCTTTTGCTTTTTGCATACCTTCAAGTGGTGTGTACAAAGCATGACCAACTTCATGGCCAACAAAGAGGTCGTATAATTCTGGTGATAGATTTCTGTCGAGAATTGGTAATATCAATACACGATTTTTAACGTCAAAGCAGGCCGTTTGAACATTACGCTGTTCAACAACCAGATTTTCTGTTGCCATTAGTTTTGCAAGAATTGATTTAGTTTCAGCTAATTGCATTTGAATGCCTCATGAATTAAGAATACGTATTATCTCACAAAAATCGTATACCGTCAAGTGAAATCGTAAAGTGGTAGTTGTTCCTATACAACACTTTTATTCATATTGTTCCTTTAGTTTTTGATACCAGTCCATGTCTTTTTGATAATTACTTTTGGCAACCCACCCTTTAACTATCATTTCTAAATGGCTCATAGGATCAAGTTCTTCTTCTGGAATCTGTACGGCTTCACTCATTTTGTATTTCCTTAAATTAATGATAAAAAGTTGATGTATCTACTACTAGGTTTCCTGCTTTTTTTGCTCCATCGAGCAATTCTATAAATGCAAAGAAGTCATCTACGTTATCTTCCGTGACATCCTGCAATAATTCCTCTAATTCTGATAACTCGTCATTATATTTTTTGCCGGAATCGATCATTTTAATACTCCAAAGTTAAGTTTTTTGCAAAATCTTGCTTATATTTGACTTTTCTTGAAAATTCAGCGTCATTTTTGTGTCGAATTACAGGTTTTATTGGTGTCCGACAGTGTGGACGAGCTAAATTGACTGTAAATTTGAGATTTTTTGCGTTTTTCTTCATTTTTTGTTATCTCCGCATCGATGAAATCTCTACGGCCTGCTCGGAATTGAAAACCGGCACGGCATTTGACTTGTGCATTGTTGCAATTCCAACAATTTTGTCGCCTGTGTAATGTTTTGGTTGTGGTTTTGTTGCATTTCCGACACCACTGTCCAAGGATGCGTACTTCCTTGGGTTTCGGTCGTCAGGAATGGCCAGATGGTAACCTTTGAGAGGTTTGAACTTGGTAGACTTTACCTTCACGTTGGATGTGTGTTTATCCAACCATGCTTGGTATTCTTCACGTTCAGCTTTTGGCTTGAGTTTTGGCTTAGATTTTTTGAAATGGGTATGTATAATCATATAAATTCTCCAGTCAAGGAGTACAATTATACACGAACCACCTAGGATGTCAAGCTGGTTTGTTGTATTTTAACAACGATGAGTTTAGGGATTCTACCCACCACAGGTCACCCTTTTCGAAGCACACGATACTGTCATATACCGAAATGGAAATTGTCTGTTTTGCAACATAATCTTCTTCTATACCACCTCTAGTGTGACGAGCATTGAGTTTGTCCAAACACTCTTTGGTAAACTCCATGAATGTATCTGGTTTATTCAGTCCGCCATTATATTCTGGCCAATATGATGTGTGTAGGTCTTCCACCATATAAACGGCATTTTTACCCATCTTAGGATAGAAGAACTTAAAAGTATCTATGATGTGATGTTGTTGATGTGAACCATCATCTAAAATGATATCAGGTACACCAAACTCGTCAATCAAACTCTGTAAGAATTTAGGATCCGACTGATCGCCAATCCTGACGAATGTTCCAGGTTCTTGTAGTTCTTGACATTGTGGCATAATATCAATACTAATGATTTTGGTCTTAGGTCCAAAGAATCCTCTCCACATTTGCAGTGAGCCACCTTGAGCAGTACCAATTTCTAAAAAGGTAATACTCTTATCTTTCCATGTACCAAAATGTCTTTCATATGCATTGAAGTATTGTGTCCACTTACCAGCATTTCTTCCATTGTGTGTTATATAATCATGCCATAAACTCATATCTAATTCCATTCACCTAAAACAGCAGCATACATACTTATAATCAAAAAGTCAGAATCTTTTGCTTTTTTTTGGTATATTTTCTTTATAATCTTCATAATACTCATTGAACTCACGATTCTTTAAACGTTTTATCTCGGCTTGGTCATGCCGTTTCTTTTTCTTTACTATAAAATTATAATCTTCATTATAGTCTTTTTCCTCACGGAATTTTCCTATAGATTTACTCACTTCTATTTTCTCCTATTCCATCGTTTCGAATTTAATACCTTTGATTTTAGTCTCTGGCATATTTTGCATATCTGTATTACTAATATATGTTATCTGTGCATCAGGATAACATATCTTCACAATCTTCAGCAATTGGCAAACTGTACCGTCCATATCACTGAAGGTTAGAATCTCATCAACAAATTTTACACTGCCTACAATTTCCCTTCTGACAGCATAACTATCATTCATACCACCACGACACCACTTCAACCACCAATCTGTATGAATTCCTACAATAAGCCAATCTCCTTTGGATTTACATTTCTGTAAGAACTTTAGGTCTTTGGCTGTGAATGGATCAAATTCACTACAGGTGACAATTATTTTTTCTCTTTTGGTCATGGTAACATATCTGGGAAGGCCTCTTTGACAAATTTGTAGTCTAACCCCTTTACACACTGGTCTTTTTGGAAAATACCAAGAACAACTTCGGCTTCACGGGGTTCAAGTGATTCTAACAATTGGATAAGCAATTCGTTTTGTTTTCTAGGAGTTATATTTGCAGAAGATGGATGACCTTCTTGAAACAAATATAGTTTTCTTAATTCTGTTCCTAATTGGCAATGTGACATACCAGGAATCGATGCGTCAGCTACTCTATAATTTTCAGGCATCTCTTTTACTTTCCACTGGTAATTGGGATGGTAAGTTAAAAGTAATACCTGATACAATGTTTTAGAAAGATTCTTTTCGATAACTTTCATTTTATCTGTTTTAGATGATGCCTCTTCAAACTCATCAAAAACTTCATATATATTTTTCATTAAAATTCCTCGATTACATCCATCATATTTTTTAGTTTAAATTCAATAAAGTAATTTAATAATTTACTTCTTGATGCGGGTTTTGTTTCTTCATACATATTTATGATTTTACTCTTTATCTCAAGTGGTATATTACGCAAATCAATTAATGTCTGATTGCGTGAAAAACCTGTTTGAGCCTCACTTGACCATTTATCCTTATCTTCCCGTAACAGTTTATCCATTACACCTTTAGTAATGGGTTTTTGCCTTAGATCACGGACAAAACAATCTGAAGGTGAGAATATATTTGGTATACCATCACCCTTATCACCACGAATAATCTTTTCATTTAGTTCTGCCAATGGATTATCCGATTTGATAAATTTCTTCTGTGCTGGATTATATTGTTTAACTGTATATTTACTATGTCCATTATATTGTTGCAATTGCAAAAAGTCTCCATCACTGGAAATGATTACAATATTTTCACGCATAATGTGAATAGGCACAAGAGTACCAATGATATCATCGGCCTCAGCTCCATCAACATCAATCACTTTATAAGGAAAGTATTCACGTAATTCTACTTTCATTTTGGCTAATATGTCAAATATTAAATGCCAATCTAAATCCGATTTCTCACGAGATTTTTTACGACCTGCTTTGTAGAATGGAAAGAATTCTTTACGCCAATATTTGCGGTTGTCCGAACAAAGTACAACTTCACCATATTCGTTACGGAAGTTTTTTAGATGGGTGCGTAGAATATTCAATACCATGTGTCGAACAAGGCCTTCTTCTACTTTAATTCCTTTTTGTCCGGCAATTTGTGCCATAATGCTAGATAGTAATACTTGGTTTAAATCAATGAGAATCATAATATACTTTCACAAGTTGAACATCCGTATTCTACACGCTTTTGCTTATAATGTCAAGCGTTCTTTGAATAAATTCTGGAGAGGTAGTTGTCTTTTTTGCAACTAAACCGTACCATCCTTGTGGTATTAATTGTGAAATGTATTCTAGTGGGTCGGCAAGTATTGCATCAAAGTTATCTAAGTTGGTAAATGATTCCTCATTCTCTTTAAATAAGATAATATGCCACTCATCACCCATTATACTGCCGCCAACCTTTTCACCAAAGTTTTTATATTTTTGGCCTTCAATTCTCAAACCATCTTCTTCATAATCTGGAAAGAATGTTAGACAATCAAATTCTTCTTTTTTTATATCATGAAACACTTCTAGCATTATAATCCTTAATGTGAGATTTTCTAACACGAACCATAATCCATGTGTTATAATAATCATCACTTTCTAGTACATTATTGGTAAACTGTTCTTTAGCTTCGAGATAACCACATTCACCCTTTGACTTGCAAAGGTGTATTATCTCCCTTTTAAAGTTCTCTAGTCCGTATTGTAACACATCCTTTTGTAATGTGTCACTACTTCCGTAGTAAGTTTGCCAATCACTTGACACTTTCACCTTCTTTTTTTTACCTTTGACTTGTTTGGTTTTGGTAGAATAAAAAAATTTCTTACCTATGTATTTTTTGTTATTCGCTAGATTAGTAATCTGATAAACGAATCCGTAATTATCACCAATCAAGTCCTCGGTAAATTCTACACTATTGTATGTCCAATTTAATCCCATTTGTCCTCATCGTCCAATTCTTCCTCATCTTCTTCTATATAGGTTAATTGGTCGATAATTTCACCACAAAATGGACAATGTTCAGGTAGTTCTTCAGACACTAGTTCCTCCACATATTCGATATGATACGATGATTCACAATTGCTACATTCACCATTTATTATTTTATTTGTCATTCTTTTCCTTTAGTGAGCCCAAACATCACCCCAATCACCACTTAATGCACCTTTAGCATAATCAGTAGCACGGTTCTCAAAGAAGTTGGTGTGAGTTGGTGCGTTAATCATTTCTTCTACCCATGGCAGAGGATTTTTCTTTACTTTGAATATACCTTTAAGACCAAGAGATATAAGCCTACGGTCGGCAATATAACGGATATATCGTTTAACATCTTCGCTAGAGAGACCATCGATACCGCCCATAGAAAAGGAGAGATCAATAAATTTGTCCTCAAGTTCCACCATTCTTTCAGCGATAGTATAAATTCGTCCTTTAAGTTCATCGTTCCATATCTCTTTGTTTTCTTCTATGTAGGTACGGAATAATTTAATCATTGACTCTGCATGTTGTGTTTCATCAACGATAGACCAAGTAACAATCTGACCCATACCCTTCATCTTACCCATGCGAGGGAAGTTTAATAACATAATAAAAGAACTGAATAGTTGCATGCCTTCAGTAAAGGCCGAGAACACAGCAATGTGTGCAGCAGTTGATTCTTTATCACCATTCTTGGAACTAATGTCCATCACATAGTCATGTTTCTCACGCATCTCTTGATATTCCATAAACTGATTATAAGTTGTTTCTGGTAGACCAAGAGTTTCAATCAAGTGTGAGTAAGCAGCTACATGAAGTGCTTCTCTTGCTGCAAAACCTAATAACATCATTCTTACTTCCGGCTGAGGAAAGTAAGGCAAATAATTATTAACATAGCCACCAGCAACATCAATATCTCCTTGAGTGAAGAAACGGAATATGTTAGTTAAGAAATTCTTTTCACTATCTGTAAGTTTTTTCTTCCAATCTTTAACATCTTCTAACATTGGAACTTCAGTATGTAACCAATGTGATTGTTCGTGTTTCAACCATGCATCATAAGCCCAAGGATAGTTGAATGGCTTAAAGTGACTTCTTTCATCTGATAAGTTTGTATTGACTGCTTTTTTAATCATTTCTTTCCTTATTTTTCGCAAGTGCGAGTTCTAGTTACTGTACCATCTGGATTCTTAACTTCTTCCCAAGCGGTACATTTTTGTTGTTGTACTTCTCTTTCCAAAGTGGCAGGTTTTCCTTCTAAATGTGGTTCAATGACAAAATGATTTGCACCCCACCAACCAAAGGCAGATATGAATCCATATAATAACATTTCAGCCATTTTGTTTCTCCATTAACTCATTCACAAAATCTAACAATAGTTTGTGTTGTACACCACCATGGTAATGATTCTTCATCCAACTATGATATGTGTACCATATAGGTGTACTCTCAGGATGACAACCTATAATGCCAATGTTATTTTGTATAATGGCCATTGGATCGCCATTACTATATCTTGCAATAGTTTTAAATTTACTTTCATCACCAGCTAAGGCACAACCATCAAAGAAAAACATTTTGTGTTCTTCACCTTTCCATGTTATTGGCATGGCCTTTGCGTGTGGTCGTTTTGTACACGCATTTGGTCTAATTATATATTGTACTGCATCAACATCTTCTAAGATATTAAAGTAATGACTTCCTGCCCAATAAGCACCCATACAGATGCCTAAGTATTTTCCACCATTATTTAAAAAATTAAGAATTCTTTCTCCATTATTATTGAATAAATGGTGCCATGATTCTGAATCACCTTCTCCGCCAGGAAAGGCAACTAGATCAACATCATCAAAGAAATCTTTTTCTACTGGATGTTTGGTGAATATTTTAAATGTGTACTCGTCAGATAACGCTTCAATTATACCATTGCCACATTGTATAGAACATCTTGGGTGATGTAAAAAGAGAGCTATCTTACGTTTCATTTAACCCTCACATGCTATGCAATCGTTACCCTGTGCAATCTCTAACATATCTAATTCTTTAATCACTTGACGTTCAATCTTCTTGGATACTTTATCAGCTTTACCAATCTTCTCTGAACGGCAATAATATAATGTTTTCAAACCTTTCTTCCATGCCATGAAGTGAATTGCATGTATGTACTTAATATGTGCATCAGGTCTAAAGAATAAATTTAATGATTGTGCTTGATCGATATAATTCTGTCTATCTGCTGCCAAGTCAATTACCCATCGTTGGTCGATCTCCATTGATGTCTTGAAGATGGCCTTCTCATTCTCATCGAGTACGTCTAAATGTTGAACTGAACCATCATTGGCGATGATAGATGACCATATATCTGCAAGTTCTTCTTCAACAATATTCTTAGATTTAAATAATTGTTCTAACCATTTGTTCTTATTGAGGTGAGCACCTGACAGAGTATCTTGTCTGTATGCATTAGCACGATAAGGTTCAACAGAAGGGCTAGTATTACCCATAATAATGGAACTTGAAGCATTAGGAGCAATAGCCATAACATGAGAGAAACGTCTTCCAGTACCAGCAGCATCTGGAGCTTCCCCACGTTCTTTCCCAAGTTGTAAGTTTGCATCATCAAGGCCTTGTCTTATGTGTTTAAAGATTCTATTGTTTGCAACCTTCGCCATAACACCTTCGAAAGCAATGCCGTTGCGTTGTAAGTAAGCATGAAAGCCGAGAGCGCCAATCCCAATGCTACGTTCACGCTCAGCAGAATACTTTGCTCTGGCAATTGTGTCAGGTGCATTATCGATAAAATACTGCAAAACATTATCAAGCATCTCAGCAACATCTCTAAGAAAGAGAGTTTCATTTTTCCATTCATCATAGGTCTCCAAATTCAAAGATGAAAGGCAGCACACGGCCGTTCTTTCTTCATTAGTAGGTAATATAATTTCAGAACATAAATTAGATTGATGTATTTTCAATCCTTTTTCCTTTAACCATTCAGGCATCATTCTATTACTAGTATCAATGAAGTGAATGTATGGTTCACCTGTATGCATACGTAGTTCTAAAATTTGTTGCCATAAATGTCTTGCTGATACAACTTCTCTTACTTCGCCAGATTTTGGATCAACTAATTTCCATTCATCACTAGCTTCAGGATCAACCATGCAATTTTCAATCAGTTGCATGAAGTCATCAGTGATATTAATACCGTGATGTAAATTCAGGCAACGTACATTAGGATCACCTGTTGGTTTACGCATTTCTAAGAAAGAAATAATATCAGGATGGCTAATGTCGAGATAAGCAGCATAACTTCCACGGCGTGTTCTCCCTTGGCGATAAGCCAATGACGAAGCGTCATAAATTTTGAGGTGCGGCATAACACCAGTAGACTTGTCATCAGCAGACCGAATACCAAAGCCAATACCGACACCACCACCAAGCATGCTAAGCCAATTAGTTTCAGATAGGTTATCAACTAGTCCCTCCGCAGTATCTTCAATATAGTTAAGAAAACAAGAAATAGGCATCCCACGCTTAGACCTACCAAAGCTGAGAATGGGAGTAGAATAAGATAACCAGTGCTTACTGGAATAATCGTAAAGTCTTTGTGCGTGAGCATCGTTACTAGCAAAAGACCTAGAAACAAAAGCGAAACGTTGTTGAGGAGATTCTTCATCTTCTCGCATATATGATTCTTTAAGTCTTTTGATTCCGAGTTCATCGAATAATTTATCTCTCTCTAAATCTATATTAATGCCTAAGTATTCCATAGTTGCCTTTTTATTATTCTGTAATGAATTCTCTAATCATCGGGAAGATTGGTTCAATTGCATCTACACATGCTAAAGCCACTTCACGATGTTCCTTTTGTGTACCATTTGCCGACCTGAGTTGTATATAGTGAACCCATGACCGCAGAGTTCCATTCATGTACATTTTTGATTTTGTCATACCTTCAGGTAATACTGCTCTTGCTTGTTCTTTTGCGATGCCATTATTAATAGCCCACTCATAGGCCTTTTTCACTTGTTCTTCTACTGCTGCTTGAGCATATGCCCACTGATCGTGTATATTTTCATTATCTGTTTCTACACTATTTTGTCTATTTTTATTATCTTGTAATCTTGCTTCTCGTAATTCAAATTCAGTATTTACTTCTGCATAACGTTGACTAAACTCCTGAAAAGAAAAGGAACGGTGCCTGAGAATTTGCCTAGCAATATCTCTGGTTGTTTCGATTTCCAAACAAACGGAAACCATTTCTAAAGGAGACCAGTGTTGATTCTTGATTAAGTAACGAACTAACTTTTCAGCAGTTTCGTTATTATTTTGATTTGCTGGATTTGAAACACGAGCCGCATAGGCCACTTGTTCCAGCAAATTTGTTTTGGTTGGTACATCTACACCCAAAACTTTGGTCCACGGACCTTGAGAATAACTAATTAATTCTACCTTCATAATGTCCTCAAACTTTCTTCCAATTAACAAATTCAGCTTTCGCTCTCAAATTTACAAATGTATGTTTATCTATAATGTCTTGGATTTCATCTGGTGAGAATCCATCCAGTACCATTTCATTAATGTCTTTAGAATCAATCATTTCCGGCCATATTACGACATTAAAATGATTTTCAATTGATTTATCAATAATTTTCACCAATTCTTTATTGCGTGGTTCATTGTCATACACCAAGGTAACTTTAGACCTATCGTACATCTTGGTGATTGATTCTAAGTTTGAATCGGCAGTGGCCACCGCATTTTCTAGAAACAGGGAGTCAATAGGACCTTCCACCACATAGATCATCTTCTCCGGGTCGATCCTGTCAACTCCAAAGACTTTGTGGCCATCTTCATGCAGTTTTACAGTGATGTACCGCATCTTTGATTCTCCAAGTGATCTACCTTGGAATGCCACAAGTTCCTTATTTTCATTGTAAAATGGGAGAATCAATCTAGGATCTTCATCTTTCAATCCATCTTTTTCAATTTCAAGAGATTCTACAAACTTTTTAAAATCTGGTGCAAAATATAACTCTTTGTGGTGTTCTACTGGAATCTTACGACTCTTGACATATTCTTTTGCATAATGGACATCTGGTAAAGAATCAATAGAATCCAAATTAATTTTTGTCTTTTTGAAAACAGGTTTTGATTTGAATTCATCAAAAGTGGGTTTCTTGTAGTTATTATTACCAGTCTCTCCATCTTTATATCTTTCCAAAGCATACTCTTTGATGAGGCGAGAATCCACTTTATCTAAGAAATTATAAAAGGTTGTGGAAAGGCCACAGTTATGGCACATATAAAAGTAATCGTTTTTCTTACGATATACGTAACCACGTGACTTGGTTTTGTTCTTTTCAGAATCACCACAAATAGGACAACGGAAATTATAGAGGTCTGTTTTCTTCTGTGCAAACCTCTGTAATCTTGGTGCTACCATTAATAGGTATTTTCGATCAATATAAACACTCATGATATAATATAATAGTCTAAGTCACAAGATTATAACAAATTATGACTGGTATGTAAAGAAGTATTTTTTTATTTGCCAAATACAGTTGCAACTAGTTCCATATGAGAAACTAACCACGATAAGGCAACAACACCACCGGCAATCATCCACTTCCATTGCAGAAGTTTATCCAGTGATTCTTTTTCTTTGGCATTGTGATTTTGCATCTCTTGCCTTAGTGATTTTAATTCACTCATCAATCTTAACTCAGAATCTTGTAGTTTGTCAAGCACAGTATCAATTCTACCATGAATTTCTTTAATATCTGCTTCCGTTTCTAATCTACGGTCTTCCATGGTACTATAAACCTTTACTAGGTGTTTGTCGTGTTGGTCTACCAACTTTTCTATTACTTTATCCATCTTATCACAAAGAAGGGTTAGTGTGCTGATTTGTTGTTTCATCACACCAACATCAATTTGGACTTGTACACAATCTTTATCGTCAGACATTTTGATTTCTTTATTTTTTCTTTTCTGGGATTGCAGTACCTTCCAGTTTCTTATGAACTTTAATGGTTTTGCACTCTTGGACTTTCTTACCTTTTTTGATGACTTCATGGCAAACTTTTTTCTCCTGAGCTGCGTATGTCGTAAAAGCGACGGAAGCTAGGACTAATGCAAGAATCATTCTCATAAAGTTCTCCTTAAATTTCTGGTTGTGGTGCAGGTGGTGGTGCTAACTTACCACCGAATCCTGTTGTAACGGCCGGTGCTGATGCAACTGGTGCTGCAACGACTGGCGCTGGTGAAGGTGTAAATGCTGGTGGTGCAGAAGATAGTGTTGGTGTTTCAACCGCTGTCGAAGCGTTACTTGCACCTGCAATTTTTTCTTGTGTTCTACCAAATGCAGATACACCAAGAACGGCACCCATTGCAACATGGAACAGTCCACCACCCTGTAGTGTGATTGGCACCCATTGTCTAAATGCATCATTTGCTGCTTGTGTTTCCCAAAACTGTACGACTGTAAACATAATAGGGAATAAAGCAAAGTCACATAAACAACATATCATGTACATAATGGCCATCATAGGACGCCATTTCTTTGTCATCCAATCTTCTTCTTTTTTTTCTACTTTCTTTTCTGCCATCTTATACTCCTAATACATGAAGTGCATGTTGATAATGTTTCTTACGATCTTCTAGACCAATTGTTCCACCATTAATAACTTTGGTCATCTTCTCAATATCACCAACATCTGCCCATTTATTTAGATTGTTAGTTTCCCAAAACCAACAGGCTGATTGTGCTGCACCTTCAAATGTTGCCATATACTCTGCTGCTTCTTCTGGAGTTACCTCTATAGAATCAGCAAAGTTTTGATAATTTGATTTGCCGGTCAATTGTATTAAACCCCGACCACGATACTTGTAACCATCACCTGAGGCCTCATCACCATTACCCATACGACTTGCATAGATACGATTTGCAATAGCTTGTTGTTTATTTGGTTTACTTGCATATTCAGCGGCGAGTTCGTCTGTAGGAAAATACTTTTTAAATAATGCACGTAAACTTGCAGCTTTATAATTTAAATTTTCTTGTATTGCTGTGAAGTTATTAGATTCATGAGCACACTGTGCAATGAAAGCAGCAATACGTCTTGGTGTATTGATTTCGTAATCTGGTAATAACTGTTCTAATGCTCTATGCCAATGTTCAACATGTGGGTTGGTCGGTATTAATTGTTTCAGTTGTGATAGTGTTAAATTCATTTAACTTCCTCGAATATCTTTTTCTGTTGATCGTACCATTCAATCCATGCATCAACGGTGATCTTACATTCATGATATTGTGAGTAATTCTCAGTGACCACCATTAACACTTCTGTTAACCTAGTTGTTCCATCTTTAACTTCTTTCAACTCTGGGCATGGTGTTTTCAATACCTGAGGAACTTCAGGGAAATTTCTTTTAACTGGAACAGTTGTTGAGCATCCAGCTAGTAATAAACAAATTAATAATTTTTTCATTGTTTAGTCTTTCTTCAATGGTTCTACCTCAACTGTTGCACGTAACTTTGCTGAATCGTTTAGTATCTTGATTGCTTCTGGTGGCACTTCACACTTTGCATCAATAACTTTTTCTTTTTCTACGATTCTATCTTTTATTATTACCTGTACGTCTTTAACAGTTTTAATCTTTTCAACTACTTTAGTTTTAATCTTAACATTGGCTTCTTTACTCTTTTCTTCAGAGGCCTTAACTTTTTCTTCTAGTTCTTTGACTCTTGCTTCCCATACATTGTTATTATAGTTTGCACCTTCCATGAAAAGGCCAAACGCAAGTATAACAACTGATAATATTCTAAACGGTATTAAGTATTTACCAACGAAAGGTAACCACGAAAAAAATTGGCCAAGAATAATACCGGCCAATCCTATTAATACTAATGCATGAAATATCCAGTCAGGTAAAAAATGCAAAATCCACATGTCACTTTCCTTTACATCTTAGGAGGTTTTCTTTTTCCTATATCTTGTAGTAAAACAGGTCCTTTTTTCTTTTTCATATTAACACCTGGTTCACCACCTTGGCCACCTGTACCGGCCATAGCGGGTGTAGTAGTAACGTTTGTTGGACCAACAACTGCAATTCCACCATCTTCTTTTACATATTTCTTTTTGATGCCAGCAATGTAGTTGTAATCATCCATTGTCAGAACACCTTTGTTGCGGATATTAATTAATCTCTCAACAACTCTATGTAAGTCCATATCAGTTTTGATATCTTCACGAGCCAACTCTAATGTACGAATCAACAATGGAATATCAAAAACAACTGTATCTTTTTTATCTGGTCTTTTTACAAATTGTTTAAATGTTTTCATATTTTTCTCAATATATCTACAACATTTGGATCTAACGGTATCTTAGTGGTATCAATATCCATACCTCTAATTCCCATAACTTGATTTGGCAATATATTTAGATAAGCCAAAAATGTTTTCAAAATATCATAATCTCTTTCATCTATTTTATAGAATAAGATTCTTGATGTAGCTTCTATACCAAAAACATTATTCAGTAAAATAATATGATTTAGTATAAGTCTCTCTTTTAATATTTTAGTAACCTTATACCTACGAAACAAACGTTTGAGATACTTAGTTCGTTTAATGTCACCATCAAATTCAGACATGATATAATGTGGTGAAACATAACATTTCATTGCATATATCAAGAAGTTGTCATCATTAAGATCATCGATCATTGTTGTTCTTCACAAAAGAAAAGACGGGTACAAAAGTACCCGTCATTTTTCTATGATTATAGTCCACCAAAGATTGCGTTAGCAGATGTATTACCGGACTGTGTATTTGCTGCAACTGGATTAGCAAGAGCTACAAGTGTTTCTTTTAGGAAACGAATTGTACCATCATTATTGATCTTGCGAGTTATTCTGTTCCAACCAGCATTGATATTACCTAGTTTTGTGTTTGCAACAGTAGAACCGTATCCGTAGATTGTTCCTTGTGTGTTAGCCATACGTGATGCGGTAACAAGGATCGTATCGTTTGCAGCATTTGCTGGTGGACCTGCACGCCAATTTAGTTTCTGACCAACATAGATAGTTGAACCAGCAGCCAAAGTGCCCATAACATTATTCTGTATTCTAAATGTAGCATTCGCTGCATCTATAGTAGTGATTATGTTATTTGAACGCCAGAAAGATGCTTCATTTCCATCAATAATAGACAAATCTTTAGCTAAACGTGCAATCGCATTATTCGCATCAGCAGAATAAACATACATTCCAGCTGAAATTAATGAAATGTTTGTATTTGTAGCAGATGTCACTACAATTGTATTACCACTTGTTACAGCACTAGCGGTAATGAACGATGTAACAGGCACAACTTCTCTTAATTGAGGGAAGTGTGGCATGTTATTCGCAAAATCTTTATTTCCCCACATTGGCATTTTTATCTCCTTTTAACCTTGGGTTATGGTACTATTTATCTTAATTGATTTCTACTTCTTAGTAGGATCCGGTTGGCCTGGACGCTTTCTCATCATTGGATCAATTTCAACTACATCTCTTTTTTGACCTGTTAAAGTTGTCCCTCCAGACATTACTGCTGCGGCCTCTGGTTTGTTTTCACCCATACCCGCCTTATCATCTATGTTGGAAATCTTTGGTTTTTTGCCATAGACAACAGTAGATTTATCATCTTTCTCATGATCGTATATGTCCTCTTTCATATTCTTCTTTTTGTAGATAGATTTTATTATACGAGCTGATTTAGAACTTTGTTTCTTTTTATCACTAATACCATGTTCATCTTCAAAAGACTCTTTGGTTAGAACATAGTTTTCTTCATTCGTTGTACTTAAATAATTGCCAACTGTATCGATGTAATCAGTGGCCAAAGTTATTTTTGATTGTACCCAAGAAGGTAGTTGTTTCTTCATGTCTTTACCAACATAGTTACGTACCATGTCGATTCCACGTTGCATTTGATCTAGTTGATTTAGTGTCATACTACCTTCATCATCCATTTCTTTACCCATCGCAATTGCAATATGATTTTCATTCACATCTTCATGTAAGTCAGCATGACATGATCTGTTTGGACAACGATCTACATGGTTCTTAAAGCTTTCTGCATCACTCTTAGATTTAAACTTAAAGTATGCACCTTTGTCTGATGCACCATCATATTCACCACCATGTTTTTTAATTCCAGCTATTACGTGTTCTGTATCTTTAGCATCAGGTTCGTTACCATACTTACTACCATCACTTACGTGAACCAAATGTTCTTCCTCAAGAGATTCAACTTCTTCATTTTTCAGATTACGCTGTAATACTTTTTTCTGCAAACCAGCAGGTGTATGTGGTTTTGCGTCATCTAAATGTGAAAGTATTTTTTTGGACGTTTCGGGTGAAAGTTCCTTATTGCGTTTTACAATATCTTTTGGTTTACTTCCAACACCAATCGGGTCATGACCCCATCCTTGAACAGCACGTTTAACTGTTTTTAAAACACTTTCTTCAACAGAGTCCACTTCTTCTTTGTTATATTTCTTTTTCAGATATTTGTCAACGCTACGTTCATACTCACCTTTTGGTTGTTTTGCAACTTTTGTTACATAACCATTGCTTAACTTGACATCTTTATTGTATGGATTACTTGATTGTCCTTTGACCAAAGAATAATCAGTTGCTTCTTTTGCATAAAGATGGCCATATTGTTTCTCGTGTTCTTCACGGTCTTTCTTTTGCTTAGCAATAAGATCAGTTAAACGTTTTGCACCTTTATCAGGATCGTAACCAGACTTCTTTAATCCAGCTTTGAATTTTTCTTGAGGTGTTTGTTCTTCAATAACCTCATCTTCAGATTCAAATTCTTCGAACTGACGATCTTTCAGCCACTTCTGAAATTGACCAGACTTGGCGTGACTAACTTTTTGGTCTGCGGTCACAAATCGAGGATCAATACCTCTAGACAATAAGTATCTATCTAAGGCTCTACCTTCAAAAACGAGTGATTTAATTTTTTCGACTTTATCGTTCATTCTGATGTCCCTGCTTTACCTAACATTTCAGTTTTAACACGTTTAAAAGATTTCTTTGCATTATCTTTAGCATTCAACATTGGACTTGAGGTTGTGTTTGCGTTCTGTGTAAAATTTGGTTCAGAACCACAACCTGCATCCATAGTTGGATCTTTTCCCTCAACTACTTTTTTTTTAGGTTCTTCAACCAAGATTCCGCTGATAGTTTTGCTTTTGTACTTTTACCATCCGAACCTGGTCCAACATCGTCAGTTTGCTTTGTTGGTTTACGACCAGAGATCATGTCTTTAGTTCTATCTTTGTTGATATCTTCTTCAACATGTTCAACTTCTTCGTTTACACCAGCAGCCTTCATAAACTTAGCGTGGTCAAAACGTGGATTTTGTTGTTTGAAGATTTCAGCATGATGTTGAGCTAACTCTTTACGTTTGCCTGCATCATCATGTGTTTTAATTAAATCAGCAACTTGTTGAAAGTGTTTACGAGAAACTGCTTCGTCTAATTCAAATTCTTCTTTTGATAATTTTTTTACAGCACGACCAATACCTTTTTCACGATTGGACATTTTGCGTTCACGGTCCTCAAGGTCTTTATCTCTTTCTGGATCTTCACCTGGTGTACCATATTGACGGTGTTCATCTTCACCATGGTCAAAAGCATCATTTGATTGGTCTTTAGCAGCTTTGTTTATGTAAGAACCAAGAGTTGATTTTTTCAATTCATCAAGTGATTCAACTTCTTCTTTCTTCATTGAACCATCGGCCTTTTTGTGACTCTTATAACCCTTATTCTTCATTGACCAAGCCAATGCAAAAGGATTATCGATTTCTTTATGTTTCTTCATGGCCTTAACAGTACCTTCAAAACCTGGAGGTGCTTTCTCATCTACTGATTCAACATCTTCTTTCATATCTTCTTTTGGTTCTTCTTCTTTTTGTTTGCTGCCACCATACTTAGAACCTTGCTTTTTACCAGCACCACCACTTGGTTGTGGTTTGTTTTTATCTTTCAGATATTTTTCCATATCATCGAAACCTTCTTCAACAGGTTTCTTACCAGCACGTAATGCTGCTAAGTCAGCTGCATCAATCTTTTCTTTATCACCAGCAATTTTAGCAATCTTCTTTTGTTTGTCCGATAGTTCAGCTTCTTGTGCAAGAATCTTTGCAACTTCTTCCGCTACTGAATCTTTTTTCTTTAAATTAAACATTTATTTCTCCTTAGCAATTCCACTTACGTAGTGATTTATTAATTCTTGAATCTGGATCACGAGCAGTGGCCGCAGATGTTAATCTTTTTTTCATTCCAGACATTCTAGCACAGAATGATTTTCTTCTTTTAGCTGCTTTAGAACCTGCCTTTAGTTTAGATGGTTTTGTTGTAACTGCCATCGATAACTTAGAACCTGGATTTTCTCTACGATAGGATTCAATACCTTTACGGTTTAATCCACCAGATTCAGATTTACCTTCTTTACGTTGCCATGCAGCAACTTCATCCAGTTCAACTTCTTCGTTTTCTTCGCTGACTGATTTCCATCCACCACCCATAGCTTTATATTTCTTTGAAGCCCAAGCATTAGCATATGCTGAGGGATAAACAGCAAATTTTGATTTAGCTGCAGCCTTTGCTCTAGCCCACTTTTCTGGACTTGTTGGCGCATTTTTTTCTTCTAAAGTTTCAGATTCATCTAAAAACTGTTTAAATGTTTTCATTTACTTTGTCCTAACATTAATTGGTGAACCTCTACGTTCAGGATTAGGATCCTCTCTACGCTTTCTTTGAGCGGCTGATGCTCGACCTTCTTTACCTAAAGCATGTGCTTTTGATTGTGGTAAACATTTTGGTTTACCCTCTCCAGGTTCACGAGCACAATCACCTTTAATATTACCCTTTGTGTCCATACGAACCCATTTCTGAGCAAACCATTTACGCAAATCTTCTTTTATTTCTGATTTTTGTTTAGATTTAATCCAATCGTCTGGTGTTTTTCCGTGTTTAGATTTAAAATCATTGTGTAATTCTTTTGCACTAACATCATGGTCTTTAGATATTTTTTTCATCAATCTATCTATAGTATCATAATCAGTATTGTCCAACTTTTTCAAACCCATTTCAAGTTTTCCAACGTGATCTTCTTTGACACAACTGCCAGGAGAATAGGGTTTTTTTCCAGGAACAGGTTTATGTCCTGGCCAGCAACGACCTTTTTCATTTAAAAACTGTTTAAATGTTTTCATTTCTTTTTCTTTTTCTTAGGTGTTTCTACACCAACATTCTTATCTTGATTTGCATAAGTTTGCATAGGTTCTTTGTTCATAGAACCACCAAGAACACCACCAACACCCATGTCATTTGCACCTGGATCATCGATGGCTTCTTTGAATCTTCTAAAGCTTCTAAACTCTTTTTGTTCTCTGTAGGTTACATCGCCTAATCCGGACATAGGGTATACTGTTCCCTGCTGGCGTGTATCAAATTCTGGTCCTAGACCTGTTGTGTTTCTCAACCTCGCATTTGGTGTGGGAGAATCACTATATCTTTTTTTCTTTACTGTTTCTTTGTCTTTTTGGAAGTTGGAGACTTTTTGGTCTTGTCCTTCGGTGTAGGTTCTGAAGGTGTATCCACCACGTTTTTTGTTTCCGTCCCACTTGATGTCGTCTGCACTTGGGTCTCCTGGTCGACTGTCTTGCTTGATGTCGGCTGGGCTGTCGGCTTTCTCAACTGAGCTGTTCTTTCTGTAAACTCCAGTGGATGCTTGTCGCTTTTCGTTGAGCTTTTGAATAAATTTAAAAGACGGCTTAACATTTTCATTTTCCTTAATAGTTCCAATTGTATTTAACATATCATGGTTTTGTAACCAAGAATATGATATTTCATTAAAATCTTTACCTTCTATAAATGTATTTATCGTTTGATAGGTGTCAGTAATTGTTTCTTCAATATCTTCTAAAGATGCACTATTGTCAAAATGGATGAAGTTTTCAAATAACTGTCTATAAGATTCTTTACAATCTTGTGCAAGTTCCCATTTTTCTCGTCTGATTGATTCCGAAACCATTTTTGTCAAACGTTGATTTCTTTCTTGGCTTGTTTGGTCTGTGGTATTAACGAATACCATAATTGTTTCGTAACCAAGTTCTTCCAATTCTTCTTTGATTGTAATGATACGTGAATGGTCGTCAGCAGGTCCATTAATGATTAAAGGTGAACGATTACGAATTGCTTCTCTACGATAATCATTTGTCTTTTCTGATAATTTTTGTTTATCGTTTAAGTAATCTGTGGCCTGTACAGAATTTAGTTCAACAGCTCTTGCTTCTGCAATTGCTTCACGCAACACAACATCTTTACCCGAACCAGGTCCACCAGTAACAAATATGGCCTTGAACATGCCACGATAATGTGATTCATGCAGACCCATACCCTTACGAGTATCATGCATCAATTCTTTTGCATGAGTATCTGATACATGAGATGGTACGCCACCTCTAAATGATTTTAAATCTTTATTCTTAGCATGTTCACGCATCTTGGTGCCTGACATACCAGATGTTCCTTCTGCATCAGGATCACGATGACCAGCAGAATGTACTGTAATATGTTTGAAGTTATATAATGCACCTTCATGTGTGCCATTATATTTGTGCAACTTCTCTTTCATCTCTTTCACACGATCAGAACCAACCACCATGTGTAGATGTGTTACACCACTCTTGTGTAAATTTGTAGCTGCATGTAAGAATGTAGGGTGTTCTTTTGATGACGCTTTAAAATTAGTACCTGGTGCATAACGTTTTAAATGTTTAACTTTTTGTGCAGCAGATAATGGATTCTTTTTAGAATCTTGAGAATGAGAAGTAAATACTGTATGGCCAGCATTATGCTTCTTTGCAATTTCATGCACTTTATCAATCAACTTTAGATGACCAGTAGTTGGTGGATTCATTCGACCAAAGGTCATAACGTGGTGATTTTCACCCTGTTTTTCTTCTTTAATTACTTCTAAAAATGATCTCATTTTCTAACTTTTAAAAGGTTTGCTTTAGCGAATTCTTTACGATTAACCAACTTCGTAGGTTCACCACCATGATTAACAACGAATCCTTCCGGACCTGTTGGTTTATTATCTATGTGATGTTCCAAACCGCCTGTGTGTTTTTCTAAATTTTTAACAAGTATGTCCTTCGCTTGTTGTAAATGATTATGCATTTTCAGTAAATTATCATAATGTTCACTGTGATATTTAATATAGTCTGTATGTTGTTGTGCTTCAGCAGTTTTACGTCCTTGTGCTGCAGGTGTTTTTAACTTTATTGCGGCCTTTTTGTATTTACCCTCAATATGTTTGATTAAACCTTTTGCAGTAGGTTTTTCATCGGTTCTTACAGTATGATTGATATAGGTTTCTAGATGACCACTTTCACCTTGATGTGGTTCAGTTACACTATACATGGTGTCACCATGTTTACCATCATGTATCTTCTTGGCTGCATCGATGTGACTTTGATATTCTTGTTGATCTTTTTCAGAGTAGTTTATCTTAGATGTATCATGTTCAGCTGATTGATGCCACACATCATCATGTTGTTTGAAATGGTGAATATCTGGATGAGAATCAGCCGACATTGATGTAATATCATTACCATGATACTGAGTATGTACAATAACACCTAATTTGGCCTTACGAATCTTGTCTCCCATTTCGCCCTTGGCGGAATAGGTAATTGTGTTAGGTGTAAAAGAAACTCCATGTTTGGTTTCTTTTTTATCATCACCTGAGAACATTAAGTCGCCTTGATATACACCTTTTTTAGGTGCAACTTTTGGTAGGTGGTGTAATGCGTCTTTTAATTTACTTACCAAACCAGGTGCATGACCGTGATGTTTATCGATGTCATCTTCGGTATAATTTAGTTTAGGTGTTTTGTTAAAAGCAGACTTTGAAGCAACAAAGAATTTACCTGTTTGTGGATGATGTCCAAATACAATAGAAGGTGAACCGTCATATTTCATCGTGAGTGCGGAGCTGTGGCCACCAGATTTCATCTGATTGTGTGCCTGATCCAATGCACCTATGGCGTGAGTAAAACCCTCACCACCCTTTTGTAGAGGACGATCCTCTGCATGGGTGATGTGTTTGAGTTTAGCACCTTCCGTTTCTTCTCCGAGAAACTTAATAAACGATAACATTGATTTCCTTCTAGATTCGCAACACACTTTGGTTGCCTAATACTTATTTATACAATAAACTATCGACAGTATCGTAAAAACTATATTTTGGTACATATCCAAGAGATTTGATCTTGGAAATATCTAAAACCATATTCTTAGTCTGGACTACACCGTGAAATTCAGCTGGAGGAATGCTGTTCAAAGTTGAAAGTGATCCATACGTCTTTACTGCATACTCCATGGCATCTTTTATGTAGGTGGGTTCTCCACTACCAACATTATAGATGTCATTGACTGCACCCTTTTCTATGACCAAATTTATTCCTTGAACTATATCATCAACATGAGAATAATCTCGGTAGAACGTACCGTTGTCATATAAATTGATATCCTGATCCTCTTTAATCTGATTAATCATATACTGTAATGCGTTCTTTTTCTTGGACACTTTGTTATCACTTGCACCTAGAACATTACCCAATCTCAATATTCTATATTTTAGGCCAAACGTTTCACAATATGAAATTAACATTTGTTCTGCGGCACGTTTAGTTATAGAATAAAATCCTCTGGGATCGCAATGTGAATCTTCTTTTGCTGGCAAAGGTACATTACCATAAACAAACCACGAACTGATGAAATTGAAAACTGCGTCTGGTGATTTCTCTCTAAATGATTTCAATACATCCATCAAAACATTTAAGTTTGTGTTGATGTCAATATGCATGTCCGTATGTACATTATAATTATCAACTGTCGATATAAAATATACGATATCAGTAACTATTGGTGAAACTGAGTAGTCATCTCTGTTGTTTTTAATAACATCAGGTGTTAATTCACAATATTTACTACCAACAAATCCTCCACCACCAAATACATTAATTTTCTTACTCATCCTTGAACCTTTTCCCAATCAACACCAGGTGATAAAAATGGATCTACTTGTGTAACAAATCCAGGAATAGCTGTCCACAAAGGAATATTAATCCTATGCAAATCTCTCCACAATTCTCTATCTGAAATGATGTGTTCATGTTGTACTAACATATGTTTTATTTGACTTAATAGATTAGCATGTATAGCATAAGTGTGGCCAGTTGATTCACTTGTTCTCCAATGTTGTTTAGTTGAATCTATATATTTTATTTGTATTTTATAATCTATGTCATCAGTTCTTGTGTATCTATCTACGTGGTCATAACCACTTAATATTTGCAATTCTGGAAGTGCCAAAGCTATTTTCTCAATGGCATCAGGTTTGTGTAGATAATCATCTTCAACTAGATAAACACTTTTACCTAACTCACATGCAAATTCAGTTGCTATTTTTAAACTATTATATACTGAACCAGCTTGAACATGTCTGAATTCATTTGGTATACCCAACTCATCTAATTTTTTGAGTGAATCCAAAACTTCTGTTTTAAATAAACCTTCTGCACCATCAAAGAAAACATATACTTTTTCAACGTGTTGTTTTCCTAATATGATAGAATCAAATAACGCTTTGTTTATTTTCATCTTAGAAAACCATGGTGGCCTGTGTCCAGGTCTAACGTTCGCATGGTTATCTTCATTTTCACCTGCATATGGTCGATATATGATATTCAACATTTAATTTAGCCTCCAATTTTCACATACTTTATCAATATAATTTAAGATTTTATAGTTCCACAGAGGAGAACATCCTACAAAAAACACATTACTTAGTGCAAGATTTGAATTAGGATATTTTCTGTAATCATCTAAATGTTCATAACCTGGATGTAATAATATATTACCACTAAAGTAATTACGTGTCTGTATTTTGTTGGATTCAAAGTGAGCAACTAGTTTCTCTTTAACTTCCTGTGATTCACAATAAATTGGAACACCAAACCATGAAGGATCACCTTTTGGTGTTGGATTGATTACCTTAACTTCTTTGATGTGGTTCTCAATTGATTTCTGAACAACATCTTTATATTCACGGCGTTTCTCATCGATAAAATCAAACTTATTTAATTGTTCTATTCCAATTGCACCTTGCAAATCTAATGGTTTCAAATTATAACCCATTGTTGTGAAAACATACTTGTGATCGATTGTACCATTATAGTTGGCCAACCACTCATCAAAGCGATTACCACAAGTTCCACATTCTAGTAGGTTATTAGAACCTACACAGTAACAATCACGACCCCACCATGAAACACTGCGTACAATATTCATATATGATGCATCATCAGAACTAATCATTCCACCTTCACCTGTAGATATATGGTGTGCGGGGTAGAAAGATGTAGACCAACAATAATAATATTCTGTCAGTAGTTTTCCATCCCAACGTGTGCCTAATGAATCACAATTATCACCAATCAATAATATATTATGTCTATCACAAATATCCTTGAGTTTGTCCATATCTGGAGGATTACCCAATACAGGTGATACAATTATACCTCTAGTTTTAGAAGTTATCTTTGATTCAATTAAATCAACATCAAAATTTAGTGTATTCAATTCAATGTCAATGAACACAGCTTTCATTCCATTTTGTACTATTGGTGCAATTGTAGTTGGAAACCCAACAGGAGAAACAATAATTTCATCATCGTTTTGCCATTTAAAGTGGTGTTTCAATGCAGTAAGCATAACAAGATTAGCTGAACTACCAGAGTTAACCATGTGTGAATACTTCACATCAAACTTTTTACTAAACTTATTTTGAAATTGTGCAACCTTCTCACCAGATGTGACCCATTTACCATTCAATAAAGAATCGAGAGCAGCTCTCATTTCATTCTCGTCCCATAATTGACCAGAATATTGTATGAAGTCTCCTTCTTTGTAATCGTCATATTTTTTAACATACTTTGGTTGAATATTTTTTGCCAAAGTGTGAATCATTTCATTAAATTCCATATTATAAATCTCCTAAATTTACACCATAATGATTTGCTATTCCGTGTTTTCCGTGAAACCCTAAACTTTTTTTAAACCAAGGTGAGTTGGTATTATGTTCAATACTAAATCTATCTGCGAGTTCAATAGGTGCATATTTTATACCATATTGACTCTCCAATATAGGTCGAGTGGTAGTGCCAATGATAGTATCTTCTGCACCATCATTTTCGTATGCTCGTGTATTTAAAAGTGCTTCATATAATTTTTTTGATCTCAAAGAGAATCCACCATTACCAACATTTACTCCAGGATCTATCCAAGGCCAAACTGCGCCAATGTAGTCATAATCTAAAAATTCATATGTCCACGCTTCAGGATTAACTGCAAATCCATCAGATTGAACGATGATATTATAATCGTCTTTGACAATACTAGGAACGAGAAATAATGAAAGAAAATTATAATCTTTTATGAAATTTTCTGGTCGTATTTTTGCTACTTTTGTCCACTCAACTTCACATCTGAGTTCTTCAGGAAATGGAATATCACTAAACCAATAAACTTTTGAAATTTGAGGTATCGTATCCAAGGTAGTCTTTACAGCTCGAATAGTGCCTTGATTGTTTAATGTATCGATGCAGGTTAATGAGATTTTCACCAAGTTACTCCTTCAAAATCCAACCAATATTGTTCAATTTTTCCTTTACCATCCATCAAATAAAAAGGAGTAGTATGTATTAATCCACGATTTGACGTAACATAACGTAAACTTTCTGGAGCACGGTCTAGTGACCATGCAAAATGTGTTGTGCCAGTATCACCACCAATAAACATTCTACATGTTTTTATATGTTGTAGATTATCTAAGAAATTCGTACTTATAGTATAATCTTTATAATCACCAGGTGGTAATAACTTATCATCAGCAATACAGATTACTCTTTCCCATTCCGGATAATTATTAAAATATTTTTCTATCTTCTCAAAGAAAACTTCTTTAGGCCAATTACGATATAAGTTATATGGTGCATCAAAGAGTGGAAATATAACAACTTTATTAACAACTTTTTCGTTGTTTGGAATAGACACTACATCACCACTAATTGCTCTGTAGTCCCAAACATTAACACGATTCCATGTTAAATCGAGTACACCTTCATTCTTTGCAAAGTAGTTTGTATTCTCCATCATATAGGAGAAAAACTGTTGGCAGTGTGGTGCATCATTGATGGTACCAGGTCGCATGAAGAACTTTGTGTCTGGATGATTGTTCCTTAGATGTTGTATGACATTACATATGCCAACAATATCACCTACACGAGCAGGACCACCAAATGTTCCGGGATTGATATTCAGAATCATGTAAAATCTCTTGCATGTATTAATTTGGAATTTCTATTACCGTAAAAATGTTTCTGGAATATCGTATTGATATCCTTTCCATTATCCCAGTCAATATCATCTCCTTTTCTGAATTCAGGATTCCAATCTTCTGCCTTCCAAATAACATATTGTTCTTTATTCAACAAATCTGCCAATACAGATACACCCGTTAAATTTGTGATGAATGGTTTTGTAGATTTTTTGATATAGTAACAATTTGTCAATAGATCATTATTATAATCTAGAAAATTAAACTTATCATTCATATGAGCCAACACACCTGTTGCTCTACGAGAATCTATATCACCCACATTCCAGCGATCACCAGCATACGATCTATCATCAAGTGTTAGATTTAAATCTGGAAACTTGATTTCAAAATCATCATCAACATCTAATTCTACACCATACTTATCAAACATCCAATTCTCATATCTACATGTTTCAATTGGTCTATTAGGATCGTTTCTATCTTCACGCATTGGCCAAGAACTTAGATGTATTAATTCACCATACATGAATACTTCATCATCAAATGAAACATCAGAAAACAAATCTTGGTAAATAAGGAACTCTTTAATTCCTTTAAATTTACGCATACCATTTCTGATTATCAGATTAATTTTACCATATTTTTTACTCAATGCTGATAAGACTGGCATTCCATTTAAAAAGTCACCTAGATTGGCAGTTCCACTTAGATAGATTTTCATAATTGATTAATTAATAATATTTTTTATAATGACAAATGATGTCAAAGTCTGAATGTAAATTTGCCACAGCATTATCATAATCTTGCGTTGTGTGACAATTATGTAAAGCTGTCATCCTAGGATTGATTTGTAATTCTTTTCCACACAAGTAGTAAAAGACAGTCATAAAACAATCTATCCATCCCAATGTCGGATAAGCGTGATCTTGTATCATTCTACCTGTTGTGTTTAAGAATTTAACAATCTTAGTATAATTATCCAAGAATGTAGAAACTTTGAATATGGTTCCACCACCACCCGCATAATGTCTAACATTAGGATATTTTCCTGAAAATTGGTATATTATCTCTGCAACTGGATCCGGAACCTGTGGTTCAAAATGTCCTTGAACATCTATGCCAGCAATTTCCCATTCAGGATTTAATTCTATTTTACGATTAATTAGAATGTCATCTTCCATCATCATTAGATGTGTAGATGGTGTCCTGACGGCCGCAAAATAGAATCTACTCAACCAATCTAAAACATTATCCATCGTATAACCATAAGGTTGAACTGGATAACCAACTCTATTTTGAGAATGAAAATATTCACAATTATATTTTTCACAAAGATCCATATAACTTTCTGTGGCATCACAAGCAAGCATAATATATGAATCTGGGTAAAGTTCTCTTATGTTTATTAGTGTTTTTTCAGTAGCGGGTTTTTTTGTAGAAACGCAATTGAAAAAACCTAGTGTAGGAGTTGTCATAATTTATTCAACAGTCAGATTAGGGAAATATTTTAGGAATTTATCATTACTATTATTTCTTTTCGTTTTGATTTTTTGTGAAATCTCTTTAAAGAAATTCCAAGCTAAAGGTATGAACAAAATCTTATCTTCTTCGGTATAAGAATCCAGTATATCGATAGAGAAGATTTCTATTTGAGAACCAGGAGTGAAATAACCTTGTTTCAATGGATTGTCATCGATTATGTAATCTAGTTTGACACCTGTGTAATTTAAGAAAGTATTACCTTTGGCGGCCGCACCATAACCTATTAGTTTATAACCTTCATTTCTTGCTTTTATAATAGCTTCTCGAAAACTATCCCTCACAGAGTTGCAATTATTACCATAAATCCTGTATGTGTCAGGTGAGTATAATCCTGCAAGTTCTTCCAGTGCAATTAAATTATCCACATTATAATCACGCTTGCAAGATTTAGAAATGACAAATATATAACTCGTTCCATGTAAAGGAGTTTTTTGTACATCAATCAGGTTTAATCCAGCTCTATCACACAAGGCCTTCATTGATTTGATGTTATAGAAAGAAATATGTTCATGATAGATCGTGTCAAATTCATTATTCAAAATCATATTAGCTTGTGATGTTTGAACAAAGAATAAAGAATCATTTCCCATGATACGACTAACATTTTCCATAAATGTAAATGGATCATAATTATGTGCAAATACATTTTGAGCAGTTATGATTTGTGGTTTGTGTGATTGGTGATTCTTAACATAATCATCATCAAAATACCCACACACAACTTCGTGCTTAGCTGAACTTGTTGGATATAGATTCTCGGCAGGATCAACACCAAAAGTTTCACAACCAATTTCTTTAAATTCGTCTAATTGTGAACCATCATTACAACCAATGTCAAGAACCTTTATACTGGACACATCTTTCGATAGTGTATTATAATATTCTTTAGAGAAATTGGCAAACCATTTGAAATGATCTTTCATAGTTTTTGATGTTCCGGAAACATACAAATATTCTTTGAACATCAACTCAGGATCAACTGCCACAGATAATTGTACATGGTGACATTGTGTACAACGATTAATCAATAGTGGATATACAGGCAAGATTTCATCTTGAGTTTTTGTATATGAGTTTGCCAGTGGTTGAATACCCAAATCTAATGTTGGTACCAATTCATCATGGCCACAAGCTAAACATGCATTAAGTTCAGTGTAATTCATTAGTGTTTTATCCATCTCTTATTTTCAATTGTCCAATTAACCATCTCACCAATTCTTTCAGATAGTTTGATTTTTGGTTCCCATCCTAAACTTTTTAATAAACCACCATCTAGTGCATATCTGAGATCGTGACCAGGTCTACTACTGTGAAAATCGACCATTTCATAATTTAGTTTTTTACCAACACTATCAGCAATCATAGTTGCCAGTGATAGGTTATCAATTTCTTCTGTACCAACAAGATTAAATTTAGGACAATGTGCGCCGCCAAAGTCACCTTCTACCTTATAATCTTTTAAATTAATAATGAAATATAATCCATCAGCAACATCTTTCGCATGTATGTACATTCTAGTTCCGGCTCGTGTTTTGGAAGGATCAGAATGTATATAAACTTTTTCACCAGTTAAAGCTCTTTGAATACACATGGGAATGAATTTCTCTGGGTGTTGACGTTCACCAAAGACGTTCATCGTATGAGTTACGACAACAGGTATTTTATATGTGTTTTCATAAGCAACACAGAATTCTTCACCGGCAGCTTTACTTGCAGAGTAAGGATTTGTTGAATTATATCGATCATATTCTTTATATGCAACACCTGGAGGTGCGACACCAAAAATTTCATCCGTTGAAAAGTAAACAAACTTTTCTAGATTTGGTAAATGTTTTCTGGCATACTCTAACATGTTAACTGTTGCAACTGTATTATCCATTACAAATTCCATTGGATATTCAATCGAACGATCAACATGACTGCCAGCTGCCAAATGTAAGATGATATCAACTTCACCTATATCACTAACGATCATGTCATTTAGTTCGGCCTTTAGGTCATGAAATACAATTCTAACTCTCTTAGAGACCATAACAGGATCATGTTCTACCAACATGTCAGCCAACCTATTAAGATTACCACTTATATCTAATCTATCTAGACAGACAATTTGCCAATCTGTATTAACCAACAAATAATCAATGATATGGTGTGCAATAAAACCGGCTCCACCTGTAATTAAAACTTTTTTCATATCAATCCTTCACTGTATCATTATAATTATTGAATAAAACAAACGAATCATGGCCAAGTTGATGGTCAGGAATAATATTCATATTAAATAATTCCGGTTTCTTTAATGATGACATCAACCATAGTGTTTGGTCATCATCCACTAAGTTTTTCGACTGTAGTTCTTTCATACTTTCTATCATAAGTCTATTTACTTCTGGCCAAAGATTTTTGTGTGCAACCTGTTTAGCTCCTAAGATATAGACTGTATTGTTATAGATTACTTCTTCAATCGGTTGGCCAACTGGATAAGGTCTGTAACCAAATAATTGAAACTTATCTTCTCCAAAATTGTATGTCCATTTTTTACTTGGTGGTATTTTATCTGGTGATCTACAATAACCAAAATCAATTAGTGCCAAATAATCGTTTGTAATTAGATCATCATCCAATGCCCATTTTGCAAAAAAAGATTTCATGTACATTAGGTGTACATATATTGGATTCCAATATTCCGGATTAATTCTCTGAGATGGATTAATCTTTGACTGAAATTCAGGATTCATTTGTATCTTATGAATTTTCTCTCTTGCATCGTGGAAATTGGCAAGATAATCATAAGGTATAATTTTTGTCTTATTCTCTTTACCCTTACGTAAGTCCGCAACTCTATCTACAAAATCTGGATGGGTATAGATAACCATCTCATTTTCTAATTGAGCCATGTAACTGAAACGTTCGAAATATGTGTCCACAGTCCTATGTAAGTAGTGTGGAAATCCTCTCTCAGGTGTCCATTCACTGCGGCCTGTATCAAAAAAGAATGTTACAATACTGATTTCATTATCCATATACAATTATTTCCCATCTTTATATAATTTACTACCCAAATCAACAATAATCTTTTCAAAGTCCACTATATCTATGTTGATTCCAAGTTCAGATTTTATCTTAGTGTTATCTAAGATGAACTGGTCAAATAATTTTTCACTATCTGCAATTAAGTTACCAGAACCATATCCTTTTATTAAATACTTAGATACATCACCAACAGATAAACCAATATTCGATCCTACGTTATACAAACCTTTAGCCTTCAATTCACAGATACGACTCAATACTTTTGAGAAGGTATTAACATCAATAAAATCCCTAATTGTATTGGCACTAACATCATAAACAATTTTGTTTGTATCTATCAATTGATTCATACAGAAACCCATAAACGATTTTCTACGTGGTTCATAACCAAAGACATTTGATGGCCTTAATATAGTGTAACAATCTGTCAACTCTTTAATTTTGTATTCTGTTATTAGTTTATTTTCACTATACCGATCACTAGGATTTAAATGAGAACGTTCATTATATTTTGCTAGAGAATTTGATATACCATAAACTTTTCTGGTACTAATCATGATATAGTGTATCTTTGCCTTTTCTGCAATTCTTGCCAATTTAATATCTACATCAATGTTATCATTATAGACACTACTTCTATATTCATCCATCATAGAACAATTCAATATGACATTATAATCTTTTAAATTCACTTTGTCAATATCTTGATAAGATATTTTTTCGGCATTATTGATACTTGAATAAGCACATTTACCAATAAAACTATTCTTACCAATAATTAAAGTTTTCATAGATTATTATTTTTTGCCACAATCGATAAAATATTAGGCCACATATCTACTGGTTTTCTGATTTCATCTTCTTCATTACCAATATGCATTATATCATAATTAGAATCTGTAAGCAAGCCTACAAGACCATGCATATCGAAATAGTGGAAATGTTCATTGTCTTTTTTATGTTTCCATTTACTGAACCATTCTGGTCCTAGAAATTCGTGGAACCAAGGTACTGAAATAACCACATTCTTTGTTCTTAGACCTTTTAAGAAAGTAACCAAATCTTCATCTTCAATATGTTCAATCGAATCAAAGAAAGTAATCACATCAACTTCAACTTCATTAATATCGTTAATTCTTTGAACACCCTTTGGTGCTGGGTAATCTGATACATCATATGCGTATGTCTTACATCTCATTTCACGACAATAATTTATAAATGCACCGTTACCATAACCAAAGTCACAGACAGAATTAAATTCTCTTACATGGTTTTTCAATACATTCCAACGAATTCTCGACATTGCACCAGATGGTATTTTATTATAGTAATCACTATACTCAATGGAATATGTTGGACCAGGTCCTGTTCTCTTAACTTGGTGCCAGTGTCCCGGTCTTATTTGTTTAAAATTATCTAACATCAACCCACCTTATATCTAAAATAATTTGATTCATCTTCTTGTTTATATTTCTCCATCACATTTTTCTTCCATACTGGCACACGATCATATTGATGTACGATAACGAATGGAGTTTCTTTCTTACATACAAAAGAATCTTCACCAGTTAAAACTAACCCATCTTTAAAGATAGGTTCTGCTTCTAAAAGATGTGGTCTGAAATGATTCATCTTTGATGGGTCAGCAGTAGTGCCGGCTTGGCAAGCCCAACCATGGTATTGATTGGCAAAATAAGTTATACTTTTGTATGGTTGTGTATTCAGTAGAACATTATATACTGCTTGGTCAACGACAGGAATAGGCCTATTGACAGAGTTGAAGAATATATTGAACATCAAGTCTTTAACATACTCCGCATGACCACCGATGGTTCCTACGTTGTATATCTCATTCTTTTTGAATTGTTCATGTACATATGGTCCATAGGCCTGCATTAAGTTTTCATTACCCCATGGTTCATCTTCATAATTCATACTTTCTGAACCAGCAACTAATTTATATGACTGAAGATTTTCTTCCAACCAAACAAATGGATTACTTTGAAAGTAAACGTCTTTTACATCGGTGGTAACAACAAACTTATAATCTTCCCATGTATTTTTAAGATAATTGTGTATAGCCAAGAAACGACCAACATGAATCGGTACACCAGGCATATTTGGCATATCAATTAAGAGGAAGTCTTTTGCAACCAATTTAACTCTTGTTTCATGTGATATGTTACCAACAATCAACACTCTATCGACATCATCACCACAAACTTCATCGATAGATTTTACCCATGGTTTTAATTGATTGTAGTTGTACCCAGTTGCTGCACCTATAATTAGATTTCTTGCCATGGTAATTTCCCTTCATATTGTTCCATCATCTTTTTATTACCTTCATCAAAGAATTCTTTAGTCACAGAACCTTGATTACCATCCAATCTATAATTTACGGTGTATTTTTTAGTACATTCCCATTTTTTGAAATGTGTTGATATTGCTTGTAAGAATACTCTATCTTGTCCCCATCCACCATGCCATACAGAGGCTAATCGAATTAAAACATCTCTACGAATACAATATGAATTGGTGTCAATATGGTTCACTTTTGTCCACGCTAACCATTGGCCTAGGCTTTCACAATCATCATTACAGATATACTTACCGTCTTTATCCATAATTTTTCTGAGTGAGTATGACCAATCTAAATTCTTTTGTTTTATTTTAACCACACACTCACCAACATGATTCTTGTCGAACCAGCAGTCTTGATCCAAAAATAAAACGAATTCTTCATTGACTAGATGTGAAAAGGCCGCATAGACACGATGGCCATAAAAACCATTTGCGCCTACGTTGTCTGGTAGATAACAGACTTTAAAGTTGGGATTTCCTAAGTATTCATCAGCAATAGTTTTAACCTTGCCTTTGAATTGTTCACCATCACATACCAAATATAGTTTGGTGGGATACGTTTGATTTAAAACACTTTCAATTGCAGTACGTACCTCAGGCGCACCTGTGGTAGGTAATATAACAACAGCACTCATAATAACCTCACTTAAAAATTATTTCACTTCTTTATCACTGATACAGTAACCACCCTTAAATTTATAAACACTAGAATTAAATTCTACTTGTTCATATATATCATTATTAAAACACATATATCTATCTTTCATATTTGTCGCAAAATAATACCCCGCATAACCTAGGCCACCGAGTATCATCAATATAGGAATATACTTCAAGTATTTAATTATACCTGGTAATATATTCAACATTTGCGGTAAATATTTTAAAAAGTCTTTCATTTTTTATTTTTCAGATCATCTTTTAACATATCTTTGACAATCATAATTACACGTTTCATTTCTCTTTCAGATACCGTTTTAATCACTGCCAATTTATCTTCATAACTTTTTGCATCATTTAATAATTCTCTTGGTATTGATAATTTCTTTTTCGCCGGTTTAAATTGTTTTAGTTTCTTTTTTAGTTCGTCTATTTCGTCCGACATTTATTGAGTATTTAACCTCTTGTTAGTTTTAGTATTCTCTCTATTTGTTTCTCAATCATTGGCTTGCGGTTTGGCCAATATATGTATTCTTTGTCTCCTGTTGAGTGTAATTTTTGCAGAAAAGGTATAATCATTTTTTCGACTTCGTGTAACCTTGTCTTATAATCATCAGCGGTTTCGGCTGTCTTGTTGATGACTGAATTATATTCTTCTTCTGATACGGCAGAGAAACCAAAGTCATCATCGATTGTTTGGTACTCTCTTAATATTTTATCAAAATCACTGAATGCCATTTAGTTCTCTCTTACGGTTAAATTATTTTAAAAACCACATTCTTTTTCTAATAATTTTTTAAAATCAGAATTTAAAGTGCCTTGAAATTGTGGTTGTGGAGTAAAAGCACCTTTGTACCTAATTTCTAAATCCAACAGTGTAACATTACCTCGTTTTAATTGCAAGAAGATTTTAGCTGCATCTGATGATTCTTTTTTCTGTTCATTCAGTACAATTTCATATTTCTTATTTTTGAAATCTTGTTCTATTCTTGTCAAACCACATAGAGTGGTTTTTAATGGTAATACGGAAGCATCACCAATTCTAACTTCACCTTTTGAAGAAATATCACCTACACCAGTAACAAGAAAAAAATTAAATTTATATTTATCTAAACTTTTCGCATCTAGTTCTTCAAATAACTTAGTCTTTAGTATAATGTTGATGAGTGAATCAGCAAACAAGTCTGAATATTCATTCATGACTTTAACGAATTCTTTCCATAGTGGATTATTCTTTTCTGCTAATTTTTTATTAACAAAATACCTCATAGAATTTTCATTTGTGGTATCATTTGAAAGATACCCATCTTTTAATTTTGCCGATCCCTTAGTGTCGATATAAGATCGATCAAATAATTTTTTATCACGTTGTTTAGCTTCAAAAAGTTCTTTTCGGCCTTGCTCGGTTTTCTTTAAACTATCAAAATTTTTAATATGACTCTTTAAGATTATTCCTTTTTCTACAGCTTCTATTACTAGTGAAGCAAAATATTCTTGTCGTACTTTTGCTAATTTATCTTTAATTGAATCAAATTTTTTACCCTGTAAAACACTATCAAAGGCTTTATTGATGAGTGTTGGTTCACCACCAGTTGAACTTCGTTTTTTCTTTAATGATACACCATAATACATTTTACTGTCTGATGTCATAATTACATCGGCTGAATTGTAATCTTCAAAACCATAGGCACTTATTCTGAATTTTTCAACATCTTTTGGCCAGACATTACCTGTCATGTAAATTGACGGTGATAATCTACTTCCACCACTTTCACCAGATTTCGATAAGTAGTCACGGACTCCTTTTGCAGCAGATATTCCTCCAGCAAGGTCTTTTAATGCTTCTTTATTATTTTCATCCATCAAATCAGTAAATCCTTTTTCGATGGCAGGACTTCCAAAGTGAATGTGTTTATCTGTATGCTTTTTTATTTTTGTTCTGGCGTCAATCATCAACTCACGCAACTTTCCAACATCTTGAGTGTACGCATCCAACTCTTGGTTAGAATACATCATAGCAGCTGCTAACATGATCTCGGACGCTTCGTAGGCCATTTCATTCCTCAAATAAAAGTATTTATCTGATGATATCTATGTGTTTTCCACTAGTCCACACTTCCAATTCAGTTCTTAGTCGGCCTTCCGATTTTAGTGTTTCATATCGGTTAGTCGCTTTGTGTTTCCACCATTGAACTATGTTTTCTAGATTGTGCTTCTCATAGTTATCACCCTTGACCAGAGTATCGCACGTTCCATTCACAAAGTCAACCATATTTTTAAATCCATAATCAGAAATATAGTATCTTTTTTGTTCAGTTAGATTTTTTGCATTATCGATTGTTGTCTGAAATGCAACACCTTCAGGAGTTCCTTTAAGTGCAGCCTTAGTCAGAGCAATGATCTTCATACTAATTTTAAGTTTCTTACTTGAAACATCTTTATCAACCAAGTCTCCAACTTTAGACTGTACAAAATCTCTGAGTTCAGAATATGGTTTACCATGCATCATCGGTAAGAAATCGGATTCAGTAAGGCCTTTATATCTAATATAAGGTTTCATACCGTCATACTGTGATGTTGTTTTAGAGCTACCATACAAACTCGTTGTTTCAAACAGACATAGATTCATATTGTATTTCTTGTTGACGATTTCACGCATTTCATGAGAAGTGCAAATGGCAGCCAATAGTTTACCACCGAGGTAATTATAACCAAAAGGTTGACTTGGTACAATAACAAAACCCATCATTGCAGAATCGTTGAATCGTTTAGCACCTTCAGGAGTCTGTGTAAAGACTTGTCCAAGCATTTCATTACGAGGTCTACAGTTGATTACTGGTGAACCCAAACGAATGAATCCTACGTACTTTCCAGTATTCTTCTCTCTAACTGCCACTTTGATATTACGACCAACAGGTGCAATATTAATATGTGATGAGGTAATACTCAACATTGATTCCCACGATTCAGATGGTATTTCTACCACTTCTAAATCCATATCATTAGGATGCATAGAGAAATCGGAGAACAAATCATCTTCAATTGGAAATATACCTTGTGGTATTTCTGATAACGAGTTTAACTTTTGATCTCGCATATATTCATCAATACGATCAAAGTTACTGAAATAGTCATGAAATGCCTTGGCACAAACCAAGGCATCTTCTTTAGTCAACATCATACTTTAAACCCATTAAAAGATTTTTTACCAAAACTAGATTGTCGCTCACGTTCACCAAATGAATTTAAAGGTTTGTCATCTTGGCCAGAATCAGCAATACCATCTTGTGCAGATTGTTCAACATCATACAATCTCATCTTTGCTCTATCGATACCAAGAGTAAAACGTTTGAATGTTGTTGGATCATTATAACGATTCTTCAACTGCTTAATCATAATTTGATTCATAGATTCCATCTGTTCAGATGAAACCAAAGCAAACATCAAATCGGCGGTAGCAGGGAGTCCGAACGATTCACTTGTATCTTCGAGTCCTGGATCTGTGCTTGTGTAACCACTTCTTGTGGTCTGCGTTGCTGAAACAACTGGGACGTTGAACTCAACTGCAAGTCCACGTAGTTCCTCAGCAATTGCCTTGACATAGGTATAGGAATTAATAGAAGCCCCAGGTTTAATACGAGAAGAGCAACAGATGTTAAGATAATCAATAAAGATGATATCAGGTACAAAACTACGTTTGAGATTAAGTTCATTTAATAAAGTCCTAAAGTGAACAGCCGATGCTGAGGCTGTTGGATATTCTTTAATAATAAGTTTACCTGTAGTCTTACTTCTTATACGTTCAACTTTCTTGTCATACATATCTTTCGATAAATTAACCAACTCATCAATAGTTACATTCAAAAGGTTTGCATCTATTCGTTCGGCAATTTTTTCTTCTGACATTTCCATTGTGATATAGAGAACGTTACGACCTTGTGACATAGCACCAGCGGCAACGTGACACATAAAAAGAGACTTACCAACGCCAGTCCCAGCCAAAGCGATATTGAGAGTCTTGTTAGGTAAACCACCTTTTGTAATCTTGTTAAGGTATTCCAAGTCGAACGGTATTCGTTCTTCTTTTCTGTGGTAAAATTCGTATCGTGCATCTGAGTTCTCTAAGTAATCGTGGCCAACATTCGTATCAAAACCTACAGCCAGTGAGTCAGCCAATATCTGGGGTATCGCACCCTTGTCTTGTGTTTTATTCTTTCCATCGAGAATAGAAATAGCTTCCAAGACAGCATTATAAACAGCTTTCTCTTGGCAAAATGCCTCGGATTTGTCGATGAGCCAAGCGATTTTGGTTTCATCCTTTGAAGTCTTTTCAATTTCTTGTAGATATGTTTGACATTGCGTAACTTCGTCAGATGAAAGATTTTTCTTTTCTTGCACGGCAAGTACAACAGCTTCAATCGTTGGTGTACTGTTGTACGTAGATATGAATGATGATATTTCATTAAACAGAGTTCTTTCTATTCTATCTGAAAAATATTCTGCTTTTAAAAATGGTAAAACTTTTCTGAGATATTCTTCATTATAGATCAGATTCTTTAGTATCGTTTGTTCCAGTCTCATCAATTATTTCCTGTTCCATATTGTTGGACATTAATTGTACCAACAGATCACCAATATAATTTTTAAAATCCAAATCCTTCTCCAACTTCTTAGGTTTGATTGTGGATTCTAACACATCAAATGCAAAAAGTAAATGCATCTGTTCATCTTTTTCTTCAAACTTCACCTTACCATATTTAAATGTGGTGTCTTTGTATGGACCATCCAATAATTTAATATGTACAGTTTGTGCGTCATCTTTAGGATAGATGAAACAATAATCTATACCTTCTGTCATTCTTCTATTCCTTCCTCATGCAATTTCTTTTGATCGAATTTCTTTTCTTGTATTGTTCTCTCACCAATTGATTTGCGTGGATTCATACACATAAAACAATTAGGATTACCACAATTGAATAGATGCCTCTTGTGTAATTTGTGTGGTTCTTTAACTTCGATTCCAAACTCTTTGGCCAATTTAATTTCTTTTTCTACTTTCACTTCTTTTTGGTGAATACGTTTAGAATGTTTTATTTTGGCTTCTTCATCCATTTTAGGTTCCATTCATAGTTTCAACTTCAAAGGCTTCAGCAACATCACTTTGAATAATACTACCAGAAGCGATTTGATATTTGTTTACAATATATTCTTGGAATGATTTTTGTTTTAGTATTGGTAACCAAAACTCTTTTGTGTCTGTTTCTTTGATACGATATTTCTTTTCTTCATATACACCATCTTCATCACGTTTAGAATACCAACCATTACTAGGTTTAATTACATGACCACTTTCGAGTGCAATATCAAGTAGACCAGACCACTTACTAATGCCACCGTCAAAAGATACAGAAACAGGTATCTTAGACTTTTCTTTGACGTATCTAGACTTTTCGACATTGATGATAAAATTATAGCCAACAATTTCTGTCCCTTCTTTCTCTTGTTGACGGCCAAGAATAAAAATATTATCTGCTGAATAGTATGAACCTGTACCACCGCCAACGATGTCTTTAGGGAACATACCAATTTCTTTGTATGTATGATTAACAACAATCATGGGAATATCTTTCATAGTCAGATGTGGTGTTACCATTCTGAATAACGATTTAACTTGTTTAGCACGTGACATGTCAGCCACAGATTTACCTTCAAGTGCATCATCAACTTCTTTCTTAGATGCTAAGTTACCAATAGAATCGATAACAATAATCAGTTTATCATTTCGTTCTAAACTAGTTAATTGTTGCATTACGTCAAATTTTAACTGTTCAATATCAGTAAGAGGAGTATGAAGGACACGATCTGTGTCGATGCCAAAGGAATCAAAATAAGACTGAGGAGTGCCAAACTCTGAGTCATAGAATAATAGTGCTGCTTCAGGATATTTGTCAAGATATGATTTCGCCATTAAAAGTGAAAAGGCAGTCTTAAAATGTTTTGATGGACCTGCCCACATTGTAAGACCAGGTGTCAATCCGCCATCCAATCGACCAGATAAGGCCACATTAATAATAGGAATGGATGTTGGGATCATGTCTTTGTCCGTAAAGAACTTAGACTTAGAAAGAATAGCTGATTCTTTAATACTACTATTCTTTTTAATTTTATCAAGAATACTCATTTTTTGTCCTTAAAGGTTGGTATTTCATAAGGTGCAGATTCTTTTTCTCTGAAAGCAAATGCTGCATCATAATCATACTTAGGTTCAATTGTTTTCACTGATACACCAGGTGATTTTGTTTCCACAGGTTCATCATAATTCGGTTCATGATATATTTCCACTTTACGTTGTGGAACTTCTTCCATATTGGTAATATTTTCTTTCTCAATCTGAACTATTTCTTCCACTGGTTCAGGTTTCTTTTTTAAGGTAGATATTCTTTCTTCCACTCTTTCTTTAAATACATCAAGTGGATTCTTTTTCTTTTCTTCATCTTCCTGTTCTTTCATTGTCATGTTACCTGCTATCAATAATAACACAGCTAGCGGGTCAAACACAAGCATAATTAAAATGATTACCAGTCTTACGGCCTTATCAATAATATCCCTATCACTACTGCCATAAATTAATTCGGCTACATATTTAATCGGGCCAAAATCCGACTCACTCTTGCGTAACTCATTCTGGATCGGCGCTTTTTCTTCTGTGATCTTAACGATTTCTTTTTGCGACCCCGCAATCTCATCATTAAGGCGACTGCGTTCTTTCTGTTGAGCTTTGCGTATTTGGACCGATCTTTCAGCTCCCTTCGAGTCTTCCGTTCGTGCCATGACCTGATCCACAGCCGCATCAAGCTGTTTAATTGCCAACTTGTTTGCATCTATATTCTCCTTTAACGTTTTTATCTTATCATCATACATGGCCACCTTATCTGCAATAGGACCAATCATTGTAGATTGCTCTAAGTGAGATTTGGAAAGATAACCAAAGATACCCATTGATGTAATCAACATAAGAATGATTACTGCAACAGTAAGATATGATTTTAATAGAAAAGGTATTTTTCTCCAGTTTCTATATAGCCAAGACGTTGTAACCACTTTGGCAAATTCTAAACTAGAACCCATAAACACTACAGGCCAAAATGCACCGACAAATATCGATGCAAGACCTATGATAGAATAATATGCAGCAATACCAGAAAGCAGTAGTGCTGAAAAGAATGTCAAGTAAACCATTTTAAAAGAAGTCCTCTAATGAAAAGTTTTTCTCTGTAGTCCAACCCATACAATCCAATACGACTTTAATTGGTTCAACAAATGTTTTGTCGAACTGTGTATCGTAATCTATGTAATTCTGTAAATTGAATTCAACAGGTAATCTACTAGGAAAAGAAATAACCATATCTTTGAAATGATTTGGTAATTTCAGATAAGTGAATTTAAGTTTTTCACCTTCTTGAATTAATGGATACTTTTTTGTTAGATCCATTTGTTTCAGGAAATGATTATATAATATGGCACCCTTTACATGAATCGGTGTGCCTTTCTTATACAATGTTGCTGCATCATAATAGGTAGCCAGTCCATTACATCCACGTGGAAAAGAAATCTCCTCAACTGGTAACTTATTAAATTCTTTACGGAAGTTATCGATGAATTCATGTAAGTCATCTTGAGTTCCACTTACCATGATCTTAATTGCTTGTTTCATCTTCTCACGTATTACTGCTGGCGTAGATGATTTAACCATTTCTAAACCCATGACTTTCATCTTAGGTTCAGCATACTGCACACCTTCATTATTGTACACGTTCAAGATATAACGCTTCTTGGCAGTCCAGATACCTTTATCTGAAAGGCCTTCACGTTTCATTTGCATTTTTTGTTCGTATGCGTGGACATACGTAGCAAGCTCCTGATAACTCTCATCAATATACGGTTGTATTTTATCTTCACAGACACGGTCCATGAATTCGATAACTTTGGATCCAGAGATCGATAACTTGCCGTTCTGACCATACACTTTATTAACAAGTGGACCAAGTTTGAGATAAATCGAATCTGTGTCTGAGGCGATAACATAATCTTCTTCTGTCTTTAATATTTTATTTAAATAATCGTTTAATTTTTGTTCAATCCAACGGATAGACAACTGGCCAGCAGTAGTAACACCCAAGGCCATTCTGAGGTCGTAGAACCTAAAGTATTGAGAACCAAGAGCACCGTAAGCGCTGTTAAGAGAAACTTTCTTCGCCAACTGTAAGTTGTTATAACGGGCAATTCTTTTTTCGATGTCGTATTTTTTTGATTCGTCTTTTTCATTTTCATATTCTTGTTGTGCAGTCAACATTAATTTCTTAAACTTCTTACGATCTTCATACATTTCTTCCATCATACTTGGTAAGAAACCACGAACATCTGTTCTGAAGAATTGACCATTTGGTGTCAGTGTAACATTAACAAGTCCTGATGTGTCTACCTTCTTCTTTAATAAATCATCAACTGTAACACGTGAGGAAATAACTTTACGCATTTCATCTGTATAATCTTCCGGTTCAACCAATGTCTCTGGTGAGATATTGTATTGCATGATAAGATGTGGATATAGACTATTCAAGTCAAATGATGCAACCCAATCATGTAAACCTTTTTGTACTTCTTTTACATATGCACCTTCAAATGCCGAATCTTTGCTTTGATGACTACGTGGTGGAACGATGATATTCTTCTCATACAAATATGCATAAGTTAAAGAGTCCCACATACGAGTTTGTGCAAACACATCCTCAAAATTACACTTAGTATCATAACCAAGAGTTAAGGCCATCTCAACCAGTTTAAGTTTATCTTCCAATCGCATAACAAGTCTAACGTCTTTGATGTTATACTCAATAAATTTTTGATGATCCAATCGATATAGTGCATGTAGATTATCATACTCATCATAAGATAATTTACCTTCACCTAGTTCTATTTGTGCAATATTATCTAGGCGATATGATTCTTGCGATTTACCACCAGGTGCATACCATTTGTATAGTTCAATATAATCAAGTGATGATACACCGACCAAAGTATAATCAATCATTTGTCGATGATTAACATTCACTTTGCGTTCAGTAATAAAGTTCCAAGGCGACAAGGCCTTGGTTGGTTGTTCACCAAGTATTCTAGTGAAACGATTTACGAGATATGGAATATCAAAGAACTTGGTGTTCCAACCAGTAACAACATCAGGACATTCGGCCTTCCATAATTCTAAGAATTGTTTGCAAAGAGAATATTCATCTCGGCACTTAACATAAGTAACATTCGATGTATCATTCTCTTTGTCTTTTTCTTTATCATAATCACCACAGGCAAACACCCATGTTTTGCCATTCAGATATTCAATACAAATGGCAGTGATGGGTTCGTTTGCTTCATATGGGTCTGGGAAACCATTTTCAGAACCAACTTCAATATCTATAAACGCAACAGAGATTTTATCTTGGTCATAATCAACCATGCCTCTATACTGTTCAGCAATAAAGGCATATTCAAATCTATTTTGACCATAGATTTTCGGTGCGCCAGGTAAATCCTCAAATTGCTTTAAGAATTCCCTAGCTTGCTTGATGTCATCAAATTTTTTCGGAGCCAAATGTGAACCAGATAACGTTCTAAAATTTGTATCCTTTTTTGAAGGTATGTAAAGTGTTGGTCCGTAATCAATTCTTTCCTTGACACGTTTACCATTGATTACTCCACGAAAGAGTATCTTGCCACCAAAACTTTGTACGTTTGTATAGAAATTAGACATTAGCCTGTTATGATCTGTTTAGTTGGAGGAACCATGATACCAGCACCGAATATCTGATTATAATTGTTGATAAAGTCCTCAGCAGGAGTATAATAATACAAAACATGCTTTTTGGCAACAGAATGAGTGGTGTCTTTTTCAGTTGGGTCGGCATGTAATGGCCATGGTGCAAAACCAACATTAGGTCTACCATCTTGTCCTCGAACAATGGCTACACCAACTGGGTTGGTAAATGTTACATGGGTATCATCCACCTCAATTTCAGCCATAATTTCTTCATTATTGATAAGTTTTACTATGCGTATACTCATATATTCTCCTTTATTAAACGAATTACATTATAACACATTTTCTTTTAAAGATCAACACTTTATGTGGTATAAATAGGTAAACTACTAAGAAACGGACAAACTATGTATTGGGCACCTAACCTCCAACACTCACCCATTACAATTACTGATGTGGTAGAAAGACACAAGACTTTCTTGTGTGAATTTGTTGACCTAAAGAGAAATGGTTGGTTACATTACTCCAAGGCCTTAAATACTTTGACATACGGATTCTGGGGTCCTTTATTAAAGGATTCAGACAAGTATATAGAAAACTTGGCAGAAGATATGAAAACAGTTATAAGGACAAAGTAAATGGCAGAAGAAAAGAAGGCACCATCTCGTTCCGAAAAAGAAGCAAAAATCAAAGATAAAGCAGGTTGGGTTATCACCGTTGTTGCAGCATTATTAGCTGTAAACACATATCTTGGCAATGGAAATAGTGGTAAAATTCTTAATAACACAATCATGGCAAATGATACCTGGTCTTTTTATCAGGCTAAAAGTATTAAACAAAGTATAGCAGAAATGGCATATGATAATGCCGTTGAAAAGGGTGACAAGAAAAAAGCAGAAAAATTAGCAAAGAAAATTGAAAGATATGAAAGTGACCCAGAAAAGGGTGAGGGTAAGAAAGAGTTGATGGCAAAAGCCAAGAAACTTGAAGAAGATAGAGTTGAAGCTAAGAAACGCAGTCCATGGTATACCTTTGCAGGTACAGCATTCCAATTATCGATTGTATTGTTGTCAGCAAGTATATTAGCAGTTAACATGGGTATGTTTTGGGCAAGTGTAGGTGTTGGTGCTGTAGGTTTTACTTTAATGATGCAAGCATTATATTTGTTTATTTAATAATAATAATCTTCGTTATGGTCATTAAAATGTATAACTCATTAGCATTGACAAATGGATCCAATATCAGCGTTTGCGGCTGCTCAAACTGCATTGGGTTTGATCCGCAAAGGAGTAGATTTTTACAAAGAGTGCAAAGCGGCCTCGGCTGATGTAGGCCAAATTACGTCTGAAGTTTCTGGACATATTGGTAAGTTTTTAGATGCAAAGTCGGTAGTACAAGAAGCGGCAAGAAAAGCAAAAGAAGATAGTGAAGATCCTGATAGTAGTGGTGATATCAATTCACAAGCATTAAATAATGTTATGTTACAGATGCAACTCGAAACGGCTGAAAAAGAGTTGCGTGAAATGTTGATCTATGAAACTCCTGGTCTAGGTGCAATCTGGACAAAGTTCGAAAAAGAAAGAGAACGCCTCAATCAATTAAAACAGAAACATCGTGAAGCCGCTGAAGAGCGTCGCCAAGAAGAACTACAAGAGGCTAGATTAAAAGCAGCAAGACGTAGAGCGAAAATACGTGAGTTATGGGAAGAAGCACATTGGATAGCATTAGTATTATCGATTGCGTTATTCTATAGTGTATCTATGTATTTTATTTGGCAAGATAGAATCGAACAATACCCAGAATTAGGAACTTGTTTTATACCTAAAGATTCACCTGGTTATAAAACATGGAGTAATTTACGATGGGTTGATTGTGAAAATTAACTTAGGACAAAAATGAAAAAACTACTCCTTATTATCATGGCCTTAATGGCATTTAATTCGTACTCGAAAGAGTTTGAAGTTGAAATAGATCGTACCAAAACTCCACCTGTGGCCAAATATGTTCCTAATGATTGGGTATTTTTGAAACACGAAAATGATTATTCATTTCATGTCAACAATGGTGGTTTCGAAAAAGCACATTCAGATTTAATAATGGTTTATACGTTGTTAATTTTTGATAAACCTAGGCAGGTCAAAGGTACTGATATAACGATAGATAAGATTTACAGTTTTGGATTGCTTGACTGCAATCTAGCTCTATTCTCTTTGATTGGTGAATTATACACTGATACTGGTGGTGTCATACATCAGAACACATTGTATGAAGAAGGACAATATGTAGTGAAAATGGATTCTCCTGATACAGCAAGAAAAGAAGCCTATCTTTCGGCCTGTGTAAACAAGAGAATATAAACTGGTTGCGGGGGATGGAATCGAACCACCGACCTACGGATTATGAGTCCGTCGCTCTACCGCTGCGCTACCCCGCTACTGATTATTCGTAAACAAATACTACTTCTGTAATTGGAATCACATAGATTTCATCTTTATATTTTGTTGCTTTATTCCAATTAATTAAAGCAACTTCTCCTACACTCACTTCATTCACTTCAGAACCTACGGCCATGATAATTGCTCTATCTGGTTCTTCTGTTGATTTTAAAATAATTCCTGATTCCGTTGTATTGTCTTTTTTAGAAACACGTTCAACTACAACTTTGTTACCTAATGGTTTAATCATAATATCTCCATTTAATTATTTGGTCCGGCTAGCAGGAATCGAACCCACATTTAGGGAGTAGAAATCCCCTGTATTATCCATTATACGATAGCCAGAGGCATATATAGTGTATGACAAAGAATTTTATAGTGAATTCATACTATTGTCAAGCGAATACTTCATTTATACCAATTCAATTATACTCATCTTCAACACCTGTGTTCGTACCATTGGTGTTTGAACCTATTGGAAAAATATTTCCTATTTCTTCTTAGTTTCTTCTACTGTGTGATAAGCGTATATCTTAATTGGTTTCCAATATTTGTGTATGATATTGTTTATAAGCACAACTGCGGATACTAATACCAACATAGCTAAACTGATTAGTATACTTCCTACTAAAAAAATTGATGCTGATGAAATGTCCATGTTTTTTCTCTTATTCTTATAGTTAACAAGGTATTATTTTATAATTCAACAACACCTACATTTTGTTTTTCTAATTCTGATCTATCATATTCAAAACACATTCCAACCATTTTTTGCAATTCTATCACTGCAACAGGATTTGCACCGATTTTTTCTTTGGCAATTTGTTGTTTTACAATCTGTATTCCCATTATAGCTATCTGCAACTTTACTTCTTCTATATCATTTGTATGAGGACAAATTTCAGCTGTTTGAAATGCATATGCAGGATAATCTTCAGGATCATTAGAAATAGTTTCGTCTGAAGCAAAGGAAATCAATAAAGAATGACTTTCTTTATCGTAACCTTTAATTTTCATTTTTATAGTTCCCATAACAATTCCTTATTATATATGGCGCCCCACCAAGGAATCGAACCTCGATCAACAGTTTTGGAGACTGCTGTGTTGCCATTACACCAGTGAGACATTCTATTCTTTTAATAGTTGTTTGCTCTCGGTCAATTGTTGTTCTTGCAATTTGACTTTATATTCTTCGTTAGATAAAGTATGCCAACCAATGCACTGTCCTGTAGGACTACGACCACATCCACAAGGTGTTGATTTTTGTTCGCTCATTTTATTTCCTTTATTGATGAATATTTTATCCCAATTATCCTCAAATGTTTTTTTATCTACACTATAAGGCCTTGGGCTACTTCCTTTTCCACCGTCACTCATGATTTTTTATCACTCATATTTCTAATTTTTATTCCAATCCATGTGCCACAAAAAGCACCTATACATGCTGGTATTAATAACCAATGATTAGCAGTATATTCAATCACTGCTATACTACCAACCAGCCATACAACAGCACCCCAAAAACCAGCAGTTACAGCTTTGCTTTCGTTTACCGATTTTATGTAGTATGTATAAAAAATATCTACAACAGTCACAGCAAGAAAAGTTATGATATAACTTAACATAGTATTCCTTAAATATGGAGCGGAAACTTGGATTCTCACCAAGACACATGAGGGGTACTCACGTGCGGTTAATACCTTTCCGCATAACTTGGAGCGGAGTGTCAGAATCGAACTGACAACTAGAGCTTGGAAGGCTTTCGTTTTACCATTAAACTAACCCCGCATATTTGGTGCCCCTTGATGGAATTGAACCACCAATTGATGATTACAAATCAACTGTTATACCATTTAACTAAAAGGGCTATAAACTTTCTATTATTGATCTACCAACCTGTTGAACACTTTTAGTATTATGTTCGCCTAAGATTACAATTATATACTGTTCTTCATTTTTTGTCAAGTACATAACTAAACATTTACCAGCTGAGTTTGTAAACCCAGTCTTAGATATTTTTATCTCATTAAAGTCTTTTAATAAATTAATGTTGGTATTATTTACTGTTATTACTCTAGTTTTTTTCTTACGTGGTTCATATACTTTAAAACTTGCCGTAGATGACATCTCTCTAATTCTTAAATAGGCATAAGCATGTTGTAATAATATTGTCAAATCTTTTGCTGTGCTTCTATTATTCGAATTGAGACCTGATGCATCCTCATAATGTGTGTTAAACATTCCATAATGCATTGCTTGAATATTCATTGCAATAATAAAATTATCTCTACCACCAGGATAACTTCTTGCTAATGCTTCAGCTGCACGATTATCACTCTTAACTAACATCAAATACAATAATTCTTCTTTAGTTCTTCGTTTGCCATTATAGGTTATTTTATCTGACAAAGAATCACCTACATTTAAACTAACTATTGCCGTCATCAATTTAGTAACTGATGCTATAGGTCTTATTATCTCTGAATTATCATCAACTATAACTTGATCTTTAGTAACATTATAAACATACTTTGTAGATGCATAACTTGTAGTACAAAGAAATGCAAGGATCAAAAATATGTTTTTCATATTCTTTTCCTTAGAGCAAAAAGAATATTTAGTATAGGTGCTCTGACGGACCCCGGAGGTAATTATACCGCATCAGGCTCGCTTTTTGGAACTTGCCATCACGCACGGCCTCCACCCTCTCCCCGACGGGTCCCGTTCTCGCATTGCCAGCGCACTTTCGGTTTGAAGTGTACCACCCGTGAGAGTCACCTCACTTCTTATCCTGCGGGTCACAGTATCCGCTAACAAAGCGGAACGGCTTGGTGAAGATGACAGGGTGTGATCCTGTGCTGATGGGTAGGCGTCTATAACCTGTGTACCCACTGCTCTACGTTTAAGCTACATCTTCAAAATTTGGTGGGTTGGGTAGGGATCGAACCTACTTGCCGAAGCCACGGGTTTACAGCCCGCTGCCCTACCATTAGAGCATCCAACCCATTATAAAACTTGGCTCCGCATTAGAGAATCGAACTCCTCTTACTGCCGTGAAAGGGCAATGTCCTAACCGATAGACGAACGGTGCATCAAAATTTAAATTGTTAAAGTACATTATATACTAACTTGATCGTTTTGTCAAGCGTAGTGTTGTTTTTCTACAACATGTTACTAAAATTGCAACTGGAGTACGGGACAGGAATCAAACCTGCATAGGACAGTTTTGCAGACCGCCACCTAATCAATCGGCCACCCGTACATAAATCTGGCGGAAGATATAGGAATCGAACCTATCAGCCCATTTCTGAACGAGGGTTTAGCAAACCCCTGTTGCACCTTGCAACACATCTTCCATGGTCTCGGTAGCAGGATTCGAACCTACGACCCTCTGGTCCCAAACCAGATGCTCTAGCCTGACTGAGCTACACCGAGATAAAACTGGTGGAAGCGGTGAGATTCGAACTCACGGACCCATTTCTGAATCGACAGTTTTCAAGACTGTTCCAATAAACCGGACTCTGGCACACTTCCATAACTTTTTGGTGCTGCCTCTAGGAATCGAACCTAGTTCAATGGCTCTTCAGACCACCGCTATGACCACATCAGCTAAAGCAGCATTAACTCTGGCAGGGGATATAAGAATCGAACTTATAACCTTGGAATCAAAATCCAGTGTGATACCATTTCACCAATCCCCATCCGAACTTCCAAACAAAAAACCCAGATTTTTTAGGTCTGGGTTTTGTGTTTAGAAACTACTAATATACTTTTACTCTATACACAAACCCCCGGTGCAGACCATGAGCTCTCGCCACAATTAAATGTGCGATATCCTGGCTGACTTGTAAAGGGTGTATGTAAGGACAACATTTTGTTCTTTCAGTAAAAATTTAATATGTACGTATTATATAGGCGTTTTTTACTTCCGTCAAGCATTATTTTTCACTTTGTTGTAAAAAAACAACACATTTTATTATCTTTTTGATAATTTTTTCCATCCCAAAGGTCTTGGTGTAATTGGTGAGTGTGGGTTAATAAACTCTTTAAATGTTTTCCACAACTCATTTTTGACTGCAAAATTATACATAAGGCCTGCTTCATTACCATATGCATCTATTTCCCACGGATGTTTCCAGTAATCTACTTTGTCTGGATTAATCCTTTTACCTCTCCACATAGAGAGTTGGTCATTTGTTTCATTATAAACATATTGTTTCACGTGTATCATTTCGTGTGCCAAAGTTTTTAATATATCTTTTGCACCAATACCTGGATGCAATTCTATTACAAATTTTCTGGCTTGTTTTTTAGAATTATAACCAACTGTCTCTGCTGAACCATAAACGGTTAATGTGTCTATAAATTTTATGGTGACGAAACAATTATTACGAATACGAGTATCCGGAATAAGTTCCTTTGAGTAATAGTGAAAGGCACTAATAAGATAAGGTTTAAATTCTTTATCGGGACAATTTAGAATTCGTAACTTCATGGTTACTCCTCTTTAGTCCCAATATTTAGGCCTCTATTACTTCCACATCACAGTCTTTTAGAAACTCAATTCCATCACGACTTCTATATGATTGTCGATAATATACTGTTTTAATACCAGCCGTGTATATTTGTTTTGCACAATCTAAACATGGTGCATGAGTGAGAAACATTGCTGCGCCTTCTCCAGATTCTACACCTTTAGCTAATTTAGCAATAGCATTTGCCTCTGCATGTATCACTTCTGGTCTGGTTTTTAGTTTATATCTTCTTTCACCATCCTCATATGGATACATTTTCCACAATTCATCCGGCATTAACCAACCACCAGAATCTACTGGCATATACTCTTTAGTTTCACAATCGTTTGGCCAACCAGATGGCATTCCATTATAACCAATAGAAATTATTCTATCATCTTTTACAATGATGGCACCAACTTGTAATCGTTTTGCACTTGATAATTGTGCAAACCTTTTTGCTACATCCATGTAGGCTTCAATAAATTTATATTTCATAATTCTTCACTCTCTAAAACTTTCCAAGTTTTCTTCATATCAGCACAAGTATATTCCTGATATGAATGTTTCAAATTTTCAGGCATAGGAATTGTTTCTATTTTTGCATCATATAATCGTGCAACTTGTTCTGCAACATCCATAAAACTTCTTGTTGAACCATTACCTAAATTAAATATTCCACTTACATCTTTTTGCATAAACAATTTATGGAATGTAATTATCTGACTAACGTGAATAAAATCTCTTTTATATTTTTCACTATTCTCAAATACTTTAATTACACCAGTTTCTTTGGCTTGTTTCTCAAACTGGCAATACGGTGATGCTTGTGAACCTTTATGTTCTTCATTAGGACCATACACATTAAAATACCTAAACAGTTGTATTGTAGCAGTTTGTTTATGTTCCATTACATACTTCTCAAACATATACTTACTCCATGAATATGGAGTTCTAGGATCGACAGGATCATCTTCATTGAAACTTTGTTTTAATCCGTATATACTTGCAGAACTAGCGAACTGGAAGTTGACCTGATGATGCCTACAATCTTTATATAACTCAACACTAAAATCAAAATTCTGCAACATGATCTTTTCAACATTAGTTTCTGTAGTGGAACTAATTGCACCTAAATGTATTACCCAATCATATTTCTTGACCTTAGGATAACCATCATCCCAATCAAAAGTATCCACATCATATTCTCTCTCCAAAAAAGGAAGCATATTACTTCCAATGAATCCTTTATGGCCAGTCAATAATATTTTCATCTTTCTCATTTTTGAGAATCTCCAGGTAACACACGATAATTATCTTCAACTGAATCTGGTGTAGATACTTCTATTATTGTTCCTGCTTCATAACAAAATAATTGATGTGGCATCAATGGTGGATTATGCCAGACATCACCTTTACTTAACATTTTTATTTTGTAAGCCGCATTTTTAGTATCAATCCATCTTACTTCAAATTGGCCATTCATCACATACCATGTTTCATCTTTGATTGCATGAAAGTGCATAGAGAATTTTGCACCTTTTTCAAAGTGCATGAATTTACCACAGTATTTGTCATTCGTACACCAAATCTCCTCATGACCCCAACCTTTTTCTACTTTACCTTCAAGTCGCATTTATTTCCTCCAGTGTTGGTGCATACACACCTAAATGTTGTACAGTAATCGATGCTGCACGATTAGCCCATTTTATAGAATGTTCAATATCTCCGGTTTGACAAAACATATAGGCCAGCGCAGATAAGTGTGTATCACCAGCACCACATACATCCGATACATTCACCTTAGGTGTAGAATATATTTTATTTTTATATCTTGCACCATCTTTACCTAAAGTAACAATTAAATTCCTAGCATTTTTATATTGCAACTTACTATATTCCAATTCATTAATCTTAATGTATATTTTACTTGGTGGGTAAATCATATCTAAATGACTTAGATCAGTTTTTTTGGTATCAACAAAAATAGGACCATGATATATCGTTAACAACCTATCAAATGTATCATTAGTGATAGAACCTTTATTGTAATCAGAAATAACAACACAATCAAAATTCTGTTCAAATAATTTTTCTGGTAAGTTAATAGGTTCACTGATTAAATCTTCATCCATCCTCAACAATTGTTGACCTGTTCTAATATCAATGAAACGAGTTTTACTTGATTTGGATTGACCATTAATCCATGTAACGTTGCAATCTAAAGCAAGTAGATTTCGAAAAACGTTACCTGACATACCAGGTTTAGTTTCTTTGTTGGATAATTCGAAGATGGGGACTGGAGCTTCTGGACTAATTCTATTCACATGGCCATAAGCATAAACATCTATACAATCATCACCTAGTAATAATACGTTTAATTGTTTCACTTGTCGAATAACCTTTCACCAGATTAAAGAATATAATTTCACGACATACTTCTTGGCCTACTATGTCTTTACCTATGTAGTCACTTCCTTTAACCATAGCATCATGTTTTGATATGAGTTCAATTAATTCTTCATCTGTATCGAAACAAGCAACTTCATCAACCATCTTTAAATGGCTTAACATTATAACACGATCTTCAAAAGAATTAATAGGTCTTGTAGGACCTTTCAATCGTTTAACTCTTTCATCAGTATCTATTGCTACAGTAAGTTGATCTCCCTGTTCACGAGCAAATTTTAACATTGCAAGGTGACCACGATGTAGTATATCAAAAGTTCCATTTACAAATATTTTTCTCATAGTATTTTGGTGGGCTCTGTGAGGTTCGAACTCACTATCTTCCGGTTATGAGCCGGGTGCTTATACCAGGTTTAAGCTTAAAGCCCAATTCTTTAGTCAATAACAAGCATACTTTTAATCATCTTATCTTTAATCATATCGGGTACTGAAAGATAAGGCCATTCCAACCAAAAAGGACAAACAGTTTTCCAAGAGTTATTCTCTACGAAATGTTTATATTCTTTTAGGTGATCTTTATTTTTTGGATTAAAGGATGTGCGATTAGCAATCATCTGTTGTGATAATAAGTTTAGTATCATTTTATCGTCTCTAAGTTATCCTTACGCATATAAAAAACGGGTTGCTTTTTATTTCGTTCAGGAATTTGTTTGACAACAGGAACGAATTGAACCCCATCAATGTCTTTTAAATCCCAATCAGACATTGTATAATAGGTATCCGTGTTCAAACGAGAACGTACTTTTTTGATGATAGATTTATTTTTCATAATATGACCATTATACATGTAAAAAGAGGGGTTGTCAAGACCCCTCTTAGATTATTACCGTTTAGGATAATTTGGAAAATTCAAGTGTTCCCATTCCTCATCGGAAACAGGCCACCAGTTCATTTTGTATCCTTTTCCTTGATAGTAATTTTCTTAATGTTTTCTTGAGCTTGGTACATGTTCTCTAACCAAACTTTCAACATACCGTTTGCAATCTCGGCATCTTTGATTTCGATGGCATCATTGAGAGTAAATGTACGTTGGAAGGCACGATTAGCAATACCTTTCCACAGGTAATTTTCATTATCAAGGTCTTTAGATTCACCTTTGATTACCAGTTTGTTACCTTCTAAAGTAACTTCTATGTCCTGTTTGGCGAAACCAGCAACAGCCATTTCAATGACATACTTGTTGTCTTTGACTTGTTTGATGTTGTATGGAGGCCAGTTTGGAACATTTTTGGATGCATTGGTACCCATTTCTTGTAACTGGTCGAACACCTTGTCGAAACCAATAACGAACGGATCCAAAGATTTGAGTTGTGGAAAATATGATGATAATGTCATATTAATCTCCTTAAATTAAGCGAGTTTAAAATATGTCACCCCGAAGGCGTGACGGTAATACTGGTTACGGGTTCCAGTGACACCATATCGTTGTGCCCGATTGAATCACGCTCCTAAGGTAGAAGAGCCCTCCCATCCCGATGGGACCAGGAATATAACTTATTTATACAGATTTATCAAGCTTTTTGGAATTTTTTACCAATATTGTATTTTGGTACTAATTCCCAATCGTCTTTCTCTTTGTGAGAAATGATCTTTACCTGAGATAAGAAGATAGGTGTTGGTACTTCTGTTTGTTTTGGTTGAACAACAGTTACCAAACCCCAATCTTGCAGTAGGTTAATAATAGCATTCCTACGTGCAAGATCATTTTCCGTAATGTCTGTAGGTTTACCATCTAATGCGAATAACTCTTTGAAATGCACAATGTAATATTGGCCTCTCTTATGGAGTATATGGCAAGATTGGAATAGTGTTCGATCTTTCTTGGATGCAACACCGATTCTGGTCAGTGTTTCTCTTACTTTTAGGAAGTCATCTTGTTCATTCAATGTTACTTCCACCAAATCTTTAATGTCAATCATGATTTTTTCACTCCGCCTTTATCTGTTTTTGTTTTTATATCAGCGATTTGTTCATCAGATAGAATACGCAAAGCCTCTTTGGCCTTAGCGTTAGAAAAACCAAAGTATTCTTTTACGCAATCAATATTCTTATCCACTTGAGACTTTTGCCACGGTTGGAACTTCCGTTTCATAGGTCGTATGGTATTTAGAAGATATTGATATTGCATATCTTTATCTATCTGATTATGAATATTCATCTCATTTGCATATAATATGCAGTCCACATGAAATGAGAGAGCTCGATTGACCATGAAGGAGGAGTAATCCTTCTGGTCTATATCGTCATTTATGACAGATTTTTTAGTCTGTAGAATAGACGGAACGATGTCTTTGAATAAATCTGGCATTATGCAAACTCACAGTCAACCATCATTTCTGTAAGACATGCCACCAGATTAATCTCTTGGTCAGCAGCAAACGCAGATTGATACTGATATTTGGCCAGAATCAAAACACACTGAGGTATAGATTGTGATTTGAGGTGGTCGTACATACTATCATAGACTTTACGATAGATACGAACTGGATCATTATCAATATTGTTTGCGACCCATTTACGAGCACCAGAAAAATCTTTTTCTTTAAGTGCAGTAATTAGTTCTTGTATCTGTACATCAGCAACAGAACTTAAAATGCCTTTATCAATAGAACCAGAAACAGAGTAACGTTGTAACTCATTTAGAATTCTACGATTGTCTGGAAAGTGTTTAGTGATAACTGCTGCAACAACTTGTTTATCATAATCAACCTTTTCTTGTTCAAGAATCCATTCCACACGTTTCATAAACTGAGCTGCAAGTTTGGCCTTACTGCCATTAACTTTGAAGTCAATAACGGAACATCTTGAATGAATAGGATCGATAATACGATTCTTGAAGTTACAAGTGAAGATGAAAGAACAATTCGAGGCGAACTCCTCGATTGCACCACGCATCGCAGGTTGAGTTGAATTTGGATTTAGATAGTCTGCTTCATCTATGATAACGACTTTGCGGCCGCCATGTAAACTCATAGATGATGCATAGTTTTTAATCTTGTTGCGAAGTACATCGATACCAGACTCATCAGAGCCATTGATAACGATGTAATCACAACCAACTTCTTGGCATAAGGCCTTTGCAATTGTAGTTTTACCTACACCTGCTGTGCCTGATAGTAGTAGATTGGGTATTTCTTTTCTATCTACATATTCTTGAAAAGTTTTTTTAACTGCCTCAGGAAGAATACAATCTTCAATTTTTGAAGGACGATATTTCTCTGTCCATAACAAATGTTCTGCCATTCACATTCTCCATAATATAATACATCATAAAATTATTTGCAGCAACCATCATTCACTAATGCTGATTTAATAGTTCCAATTACTTCTGCTTCAGGTTCTTTTGCAATAAAGTTTCCGTTCACCAAAGTGATTGCAACTTTACCGGTGTGTTCACCCTCAACCATTGTGTAGATACCTACAATATATTTTGGATTAATAAGAATTGTGGCACCACTAACTGCATCTGTAAAATTTAACATAATTATCCTTCAAAGTTGGAATATTTGGATTCAATTGCAACCCAATAATGAATATCAGCATTTTTATTACTAAATGATCCAAGTCCTTTGGCTGAAATCTGTACATCATATGAACCAGGAATCATTTTGAAGTTGTCTGTCAAAAAGACTAGTTTGAATTTCTTACCGTTGCTTTCTGCAACTTCAATTGAGTTTGTGTGTTGTGAATCATCTGAAGCGTCAAAACAAGCTACTGATATTGGACCACCATCAGATTGTACAGCGATGTGTGTGCTTTTTAGAATGTTAGCTGACTTTATGATACTTTGATATGCTTCTTCAGTCAAAGTAAATTCAACATCTGTAGATGGTAATTTTACTTCTTTATCGGGTGCAGTAACAATCATATCTCTTGCGGTTTTACGATAAGTTAATTTACTACGACCACTTTTGAAAATGATATTGGAATCATCAAAATCAATCTCTGGGTCTTTATTTAAAGAATGAACCGCAAGAAACTGGTTCAAATCATATACACAGAAATCATGTGGAAATTCATCTTTAACTGTTGCACTAGCAAAAATTGTTTTACCTGGAGAAATGGTAGACAGTTTATTACCATGTTTAAATTCCATGCCATTATTAATACTGGCGAAATTCTTTAGTACATTAAGTGTTTCATTGGATAGTTTCATTTTGTTTCCTCATCATAAAAAGGTTTATCTTTTGAATACATTATATCATGTTCGAACAAAAACATCAAGCAGCACATAGCGTGTGCCAAGTGATGTATGCCAGATTCAGGATCAAGTTGTTCACCTTTCTTCCATGCCCATACATGACGTTCAAGTGCATCAAAGTACCTGCGTTTAGAATCAGGTACTTTTTGCCAATTATTTCTTGCATACTTCTGAGCACCAAAAGTTAAAACTCTAACGGTTTCTTCCAGTGCCAATGGTGGGAGTAAACCGTATTCTAGTTTACTCTCATCATATTTCACACCTTTGGTTGGCTTAGACATTACATCTCACCAACAAAATTTGCAATTGCAGGCATATCACCTTGGAAGTGATACGTTCCAATATGTGCAGTTTTCATCCATGGACACAACCAGATTTGGCCACCCATCTTACGCCACATTTGGCAGAACATATAATCTTCTGAAAGATAACGATCTGAACCACCATCTGTAATACTTCCCTTTGAATCAATAACTGTATCAAAGAAAGCATGAATGTAACGTGAACCATCAAAGTTAGCTTGGCCAACATGATCTGGTTTATAGTGAATCATTGGATATTGATCTGCCATTTTCTTAAATACTTCACGTTTAATCATCATGAAACCGGTACCAATCTCCAACACTTCAAGTGGTTCTGTTACTGAAAATTGTTGTGTACCTTTAACTGGATTAAAAACAAAGTCACCAGCAAGTTTCTCTAATATACCTTCTTCAATATTAGGATTCTTTACAATGGCCTTTTTAATATTAGCCCATTTAATGGCCTTTTTAGGATAAGGACCACCAATAACATCCTTATCTAAAGCTAAAAGTGCAATGACATCTTTTGGATCAAAACTAATGTCTGAGTCCAAGAAAAGCATGTGTGTGCAATCTGAACGATGCAAGAATTCATCAACAAGATAATTTCTAGCACGAGTGATTAATGATTCATTAAACAAGAATGAAAATTTAGTTGCAATTCCATATTGCAAACACATACCCTGTAAGTCAAGGCAAGATTTTTCATACAGGCCATGATTCATTCCACCATACATTGGTGTGGCAATGAACAGACTTTTCTTTTGTAGTTCTTCTGTTTTAATTGATATTTCCATTTTATCTCCATGACTTACAACGTGAAAAAGAGGAGATACACCGAAGTGTACTCCTCTGTGTTAATTGCTTAACTTTGATTACAGGCTGAAACCAGCTGCATATGCGGCACGTACAAGTGCTTTAGTTGGCTTACCAAGACGATAAGAAGCAACTTTAGATCCATCACCACGTGTTTTCATGTTGGTGTAGATTACGTGGCCTTCAGCACGTAGTTCTTCAATACGTGCGCTAACATTCTGAATACCAAAGCGTGCTTGTGCTTGAGCAACGGTTAGTGTGTTGTAACCGTCTGTTTTTGACAGAAACTTCAGGATTTTTTCTTTAGCGGACAATTTTTTACTCATAACGATCTCCAAAATATAAAATTAACAAAGTACCTTGCTCTCAGCAAGAACTCACATCATACACTTATGTAGTGTGTTTGTCAAGTGTTTTAGTGGTACACTTGAATTATCTACCAACTTGTGGTAGATACTTTGCCTTGGTTTCTTCCCAAGACAGGTATATCAAGTCATCATAGAATAAAGTTTCAAAAGAAACAGTATTCTTTTTCTTTAACATTGATATACGTCCTTTGGCATATTTTGTTTTCCAAATATTGGCCAAAGTTTCTTCACTGGTATCAAACGATTTTACCA
>JACCEA011512875.1_pt1 | contig 60802 bp, 58 predicted proteins | sample 7449851 | NCBI WGS metagenome assembly JACCEA01 (sample SAMN15323453, study PRJNA562643) | freshwater metagenome | isolation source: river surface water | place: USA:Blue River Watershed | collected 2017-08-18 | reverse complement strand
GCCCCCGGCACCAACATGAAAACCAACCCCAACTGCATGTTGAGCCTGCACAAAGACGTGATCTTCACCAACGTCGCGTTGACCGACGACGGCGACGTGTGGTGGGAAGGCATGGAAAAAGACACTGGCAAATTGCCCGACCACTTGATCGACTGGCAAGGCAAAGACTGGACGCCCGCCATCGCCAAAGAAACTGGCGCCAAAGCCGCCCACCCCAACGCCCGCTTCACCGTGGCAGCCACCAACAACCCCGCTTTGGACCCCCAATGGGACGACGCCAATGGCGTGGCCATCGATGCCATGATGTTCGGCGGCCGCCGCTCCACCACCGTGCCTTTGGTGACCGAAGCTCGCAACTGGACCGAAGGCGTTTACATGGCGGCCACCATGGGCTCTGAAACCACCGCTGCCGCCTTTGGCGCGCAAGGCGTGGTTCGCCGCGATCCTTTTGCCATGTTGCCCTTCTGCGGCTACAACATGAGCGACTACTTCCAACACTGGTTGGACGTGGGCGCCAAAATCCAAGCCGGCGGCCACAAGTTGCCCAGCATTTACTGCGTCAACTGGTTCCGCAAAGACGAAGCGGGCAAGTTTGTCTGGCCCGGTTATGGCGACAACATGCGCGTTTTGAAGTGGATGATCGACCGTTTGGAAGGTCAGGCCCAAGGTCAAGAATCCATGTTTGGCGTCACGCCCACGTATGGCGAATTGAACTGGACCGGCTTGAACTTCACCGCCGACCAATTCAAAACTGTCACCAGCATCGACAAAGCGGCATGGCAACAAGAGTTGCAATTGCACACCACGCACTTTGAGCAATTGGCCTACAACATGCCCAAAGCATTGCTCGACACCAAAGCAGCGTTGGAACAACGCTTAGCAGCCATCTGACAAACGCTGCCTCGCGCCAAAAGTTGGCGCAAGCATTGTTGTGGTTCACACCGGCCATGTGGTCGGTGAACTACGTGGTGGCCAAAACAGCGCCCGGCATCATCAGCCCTCACGTGCTTGCACTGGGCCGATGGTTTTTGGCGGGCCTCATTTTGGCCACGATCGCGCGCGCCGAGCTTTGGCGCGAACGCAAGAGCACACTGAATGCCTGGCCTCAATACTTGGTTTTAGGCAGCTTGGGCATGCTCATTTGTGGCGCGTGGGTGTACTGGGCAGCCGAGACCACCAGCGCCATCAACATTGCTTTGATTTATGCGGCATCGCCCGTGCTGATCACTTTGGGCGCAGTGATAGGCCTGAAAGAAAGCTTCTCTTGGCGGCAAGGGTTTGGCGTTGTGTTGGCCTTGCTGGGTGTATTGCATGTGGTGGTGAAAGGCCAATGGACAGCATTGTCCCAAGTGATCTGGGTGCTGGGCGATGGCCTGATTGTGATGGCCATGGTGTCTTGGGCAGCCTATGCCTTGCTGCTGAAAAAATGGGTCAGCCCCTTGAGTTCGACGGCCCGGTTGGCGGCAACGTGTTTGGGGGGTAGCCTGGTTTTGTTGCCATTTGCAATGACAGAATGGCTTGGCACAGCGCATGCAGAATGGCGTTTTGAGGCCAGCCTGCTTGTTGTAGTGGCAGCCATATTCCCAGGAGTAGGCGCTTACTTGGCTTATAGTTTTTGTCAAAAAACATTGGGGGCTAGCCGAGTTGCCGCCAGTCTTTACATGGGTCCTTTGTATGGCAGCCTGGTCGCCTGGCTCTTCCTGGATGAAACCTTGGGCTGGCACCATGCCATGGGCACCCTCATGATTTTGCCTGGCATTTATTTGGCTTCGCAAAAGACGCAAGAGAACGTCCAAAAAGTCGAGGCGTAAAAAAACCTCCCGCAGGAGGTTGTTGACGAAGCCCTGCTCACGAAGGCGTCAGGACCCTGTGAGCTCAGATGTAGTATTGGCGCTGGCGCAACATGCGGGCAACGCGGCGCTGCGTGCTGCTTTCGCCCAGCAAAGTTTCTTCATCGCTGCGTGACATGGCAATTTGCAAATCAGACATCAAACGTGCGTCTGTTTGTGCAATGGCCCACAGACGTTCATCGGAGCGACGTTGCGCCATTTTGGAGGCCAAGTGATCTAAACCCGCCTTCAACTGAACGGCCACTGTTTTTGAGACGCCGGCAAACAAGCCAACTGCGGCAAAAACAACGGCCCACAAAGCCACCCAAGCCGCCAACAAATGGTCTTCAGCCCACGTGTCAATCATCTGATCTGCCACCACAATGAAGGCGGCCACCACGGCGGCCAACAACATGATGGCAAGCGTGCGAGTGGGGCTGAATGTGTCGCTCAGGCGTTTGAAGTTGTTGACGACTTTTTCAGCACGGTCAACACCAGGGTGTGTCAGGGGGTACTCTAAGTGAACAAAATTGTGATTCATGTCGTTTCCTCTTTGGGAGATTGAATGCGTTAGGGGTCGGACTTGGATGAAAAATTCACCTGATTGACTGACCCAATGCTTGAATCATAGGGTTTACTCTGATATTGTTCAACTTTATATTCATGATTATCATCATTCACAATAGAAATGATTGAAGCCATCCAAACCAACTTCCGTACGTTGGACTTGAACCTGTTGCGGGTCTTTGACGAGGTCATGGCGGAGCGCAGCCTGACCAAAGCTGCACGCAACCTGTCCATCACTCAGCCGGCTGTGAGCAACGCTTTGCGCCGTTTGCGTGAAACGCTGGGCGACGATTTGGTTCGCCGCGAAGGACACGGCATCTCGCCCACTCCCTTTGCCTTGACGCTGTGGCCCAACGTGAGAGAGGCTCTTGACCAACTGCAATCGGCCTTGGTGCCGCAGCACTTTGTGCCCAGCCAAGCGCGCAATTCATTTGTATTGGCCATGGCCGATGCCACTGCAGCAGAGCTGATGGGGGGCATGGCGCAAGAACTCGAGCACCACGCGCCCAATATTTCAATCCGTGTATTGCCCCTCACCACGCGCGACCCTAGGGCCATGTTGGAAAACGGCGTGGCCGATATGGCGCTGGGTTATTTTCCCGCCGTCCTGGCCGACCTAACGGCCAAGGCACAAGCGGGGGAGGCGGTGTCTTTTGAGCATCACCGTTTGTACGACGGTGAATATGTGTGTGTGATGCGCAAAGGCCATCCCTTGGCGCAGCAAAACATCAGCCTCGAAAATTTTTGCGATGCACGCCATTTGTTGGTGAGCTTTTCAGGTCGCCCCTACGGCTTCATTGATGAGGCGCTGGCGGCCATTGGCAAACAACGCCGAGTGGTGATGACTGTGAATCAGTTTTTCACAGCAGGCCGAATGGTGGTGAACTCTGATTTGCTCACGGTTTTGCCGCGCCACTTTGTGCCGACCACTGGCATTTCTGATGAATTTTTCCTGTGCGATTTGCCCTTCAAGGTTCCCACCCTGCACGTTGATGCCTTGTGGCACAGACGCAAGCACGCCCAAAGCGAACATGTTTGGTTACGGGACGTTTTAATCAACATTGCACACGCCGTTTTCAAGGACCACAACAGATGATGAACATTCAACTGCTGTCGGACCTTCATCTGGAAACACATCCGCATTTTGTCCCTGAATTTGCACCCACGGCAGACGCATTGATCTTGGCAGGCGACATCGGCTCTTACCAACCAGGCTCCATGCTTGTCACAGAACACGATACCGATTTTGGACTGGCCCGTTTCTCGCCACGCAAAGATTTGGCGGCCTGGCCTGTGCCGGTTTTCTTCGTTCCGGGGAACCACGAATACGATGGCATGCCCTTTGAAGAAGCCCATCAACGCTTGCAAGAAACTTGCGAGCGATTGCAGATTACATGGCTGCATCAACGCACATTGACGGTGAATGGCGTGCGCCTGATCGGTTGCACCTTGTGGAGCGACTTTGAAGCCTTGGTGCCGCCACAAGGGCCACTCACGCAACAGCTGAAAGCGCGCGAAAAAGCAGCGCGTGCAGCCAACTTTTATTTGCGGAAAACAGGCACCACGCTCAAGGGCGAACCTTTTTTATCGGATGGCGTTAGAGCACAAGCACAAGCCGATCAAGCCTGGCTGACGCAGGCTTTGTCAGAACCTTTTGAGGGCACCACTGTGGTGGTGACGCACTTTGCGCCGAGCTTGAAAAGTGCCGACCCTCGCTACGGCCTAACACCTGGCACCGCTGGATTTTGCAACGCCCTGGACCACTTGCTGCCGAAGGCTGACTGGTGGTTGCATGGCCATTTGCACTGCGCACACGACTACGTGCACAACGGCTGTCGCGTGGTGGCCAACCCTTTGGGGTACGCGCGAAAAAATGAACAGCTTGCGTTTGAAGCTAAAAAAATTTGGCGTGTGGGTGCTAAGCCCAACGCCTCAGCATGATCGGGCGTTCAGTCCGGCAAAACAGGTCGTCATGATGATCTCAATGATCTCTTCATTGGTGTGCAATTCACTCATTTTCAAAAACTCCACCACGGGATCACAGGCTCTTGCGTAAATCGTGTAGAGCACGGCCAATGGTGGCAGCGCGGCATTGATGACGCCTTCTTTCTGGGCTTGAACAATCCATCCGCCCAGCAATTCACTGACATTCATCAAGCCATCCATGTAGGGCCTGCTGGCCATCAAGCTGGCCCGCAAACTGGAGTTTTGACTGGGAAGTGTGGGCATTTCACCGGCCAGCTTCAACTGCAACACCCAGCGTGTGGTTGCCATGAGTTTGTTCAAAGGTTCACTGGCAGAACTGCCAGCAACTTCGGCTTGGTTCAAGTCCAGCAAAAAAGTCTCCGCTTTGTGCATCGCTTGAACCATGGCCGCACAGGCCAACTCTTCTTTGCTGCTGAAGTGCTTGTAAAGACTTGCCTTGGCGATGCCAACTTCTGCCGCCACTTCATCCACCGTCATGGCATCAAAGCCTTTTTCAGACAAAAGCCGGTTGACCGAAGCCGTGATGGCTTGCTCTCTGGCTTCCAGCATTTGGACTTTGAATGGTTTTTTGAGCGGCGCAGCGACGGTGTTCATGACGGCATTTTAGCGAGCGATCACAGCAAGTGAACTGATCAGTCATAAAATATCCGGGCCGTATAAATTGTTTTTTCAAGCCCGCTTTCACAACAGGATTTCCCATGGACCGCCGACAACTGCTTCAAACGACTGCTTACGGCACCTTGCTGGCAAGCCTGGGCGCATGCGCCAACACCTCGCTTGTAAAGAGCCAGGCGATTGGCAAAACACCGCCATGGCCCTCAGAGATTCACAAAATCGCGTTTGGCTCGTGCATTGACCAAAACAAAGCGCAGCCCATCTGGCAAGCCATTTTGGCCAACCAACCCGATGTGTTCATTTTTGGTGGCGACAATGTGTATGCCAGCAGCCAACCATGGCAACTCAATCAGCTTGAAAAAGCTTACGCGACACAAGCGGCTCACGCAGGTTTCGCGCAGCTGCGCAACACCATTGCACATGTGGCCATCTGGGATGACCATGACATGGGACTGAACGATGGCGGCGCCGAATTTGCCCACAAGCAGGTCTCTCAAAACGCCTTCCTTGATTTCTGGCGATTGCCCGCCAACGACCCACGCCGCGCACGTGAAGGGCTCTACCATGCCATGAGCTTTGGCAAAGCGGGGCAACGCGTACAGATCATCTTGCTTGACACGCGCTCTTTTCGCTCGGCGCCACGGAAAACAGATCGACGCGATGCCCCTGGCAAAGAGCGCTACGTGCCCGATACCCAGCCCTCCAAAACCATGTTGGGTGAGGCCCAGTGGCAGTGGTTGACACAGCAGCTTCAAACGCCTGCAGACCTTCGCTTCATCGTCTCTGGTGTGCAAGTTGCCGTGGAAGGCCACGGCTGGGAAGGTTGGCACAACTTTCCATTGGAACAAGAAAAGTTACGACATGTCATCCGAAGCACGGGGGCCAAGGGCGTGGTGCTGCTGTCAGGCGACCGCCACATTGGGGCCATCTACAAAAGCACCTCTGCCAATTTGTATCCACTCTACGAGTTGACATCCAGCGGTATGACACACGCATGGCAGGCCGCCAAGGAAGCTGGGCCCAATCGGATGGGCGAATTGATCACACAGAATCACTTTGCCTTGATCGAAGTGGACTGGCAACAAAGGCAAATGCAATGGGGGTTTAAAAATACCCAAGACGAATGGCTCAAAAAAGAAAGCATTGCTTTGTCTGAGTTGCAATAAAAACAAATTCATCCACAAAGCCCGATAATCTCGGTTTTGATTTTTTATAACGCACGACAGGTTCGTGACATTTCGCGGAGTACATCAATGCAAACCCCACCCATGATTCAAAGCGGCGCCATTGCTTACGGTTTGGCCACACTGGCCAAAGACGGTTCTGTTTTAGACACTTGGTACCCTGCGCCTCAGTTGGCCGAGGGTGTGACGGAAAGCGGCAGCACCGTCTTGAGCGAAGCCGATGCGCGCGTGCACTTGGGTGAGTCTTTCATCAAAGCGCTTGGCACCTGTGAGTTGCGTGGCGTAAATGTGGTGGCCGTTAAAACCTGCATTGCCACTTTGGCGGAACCGCCCAAAGACACACACGATGTATTTTTGCGTTTGCATTTGCTCAGCCATCGTTTGATCAAACCGCACCAAGCCAATGTCACAGGTATCTTTGGTTTGTTGGCCAATGTGGCCTGGACGTCGATGGGCCCTTGCCCTCTCGATCAATTGCAAGACGCACGTTTGCGCGCGCGTGCAGCGCGTGTGGTGTTTGACGTCAAAGCGGTCGACAAGTTCCCTTACATGACCGACTACGTGGTGCCGTCGGGTGTTCGCATCGCCAACGTGGACCGCGTCCGCTTGGGTGCGCATTTGGCATCTGGCACCACCGTCATGCACGAAGGTTTCTGCAACTTCAACGCAGGCACTTTGGGTGCCTCCATGGTGGAAGGCCGCATCAGTGCAGGCGTGTTGGTCGACGATCAAAGTGATGTGGGCGGTGGCGCTTCCATCATGGGCACCTTGTCGGGTGGCGGCAAAGAAGTCATTTCGGTGGGCAAGCGCTGCTTGTTGGGTGCCAACTCTGGCATTGGCATTTCATTGGGCGACGACTGCGTGGTGGAGGCGGGTTGCTACGTGACTGGCGGCACTCGCGTGAAGATGCCCGATGGCAGCATTGTGAAAGCGCGCGAATTGTCGGGTCGCAATGGCATCTTGTTCCGCCGCGATTCACAAACGGGTGCGGTGCAAGTTATTCCTCGCACTGAAAGCTGGGGCAGCTTGAACGCCGACCTGCACAAAAACTAAGTGTGACTTTGCGTCGTCCTGACGCCTGTCCATTTTTAACAAGCCAGTGTGTTGTCACACTGGCTTTTTTTTCATGTCAGGCCGTTTTGGTCAGGTGTTGTTTTGCCAAATCGACATACCAATCTAAGCAACCAGGATTGGACATGGCATCTTTGTTCACCACTTTTTCCAAAGGCTGGCCCAACATCAACTTCTTGATGGGCAGCTCTTGTTTTTTACCCGACAGTGTGCGCGGAATTTCTGACACTTGAAAAATTTCATTCGGAACAAAGCGCGGGCTTAAGGCTGTTTTGATGGCGTTGTTCAAACTGTTTTTCATCTCTTGCGTCAGTTGCAAACCGGGACGCAATACGACAAACAAGGGCATGTAACTTTCCCGGCCCAAGTACTCCAAATCAACCACCATGCTGTCGATCACTTCGGGCAAAGCCTCCACGGCACTGTAGAGTTCGCTGGTGCCCATGCGCAGTCCATGGCGATTGATGGTGGCATCGCTGCGGCCAAAAATGACGCAGCCTTCGCCGCCGCTCTTGCCTTGATCGGCAGCACCAATGCGCAGCCAATCACCATGACGCCACACGCCGCCGTAATCAGCCGATGCATCGCCACCACCCGGTTTGCGGCCGTGACCGGCTGGGTACATTTCAAAATAACTCGCCAAGTAGCGTGCGTTGTTTTGATCGTTCCAAAAATACAAAGGCATGGAAGGAATGGGTTGTGCACACACCAACTCGCCCACCTCGCCATGCACTGGCGCGCCTGCTTCGTTCCATGCCTCTACAGCACAGCCCAACAAGCGGCACTGCATGACGCCCGCTTCTTGTGGCAACTCTCTGTTACCACCGATGAACGCGCCACAAAAATCGGTGCCGCCCGAGATGTTGCACCACCAAATGTCGCCATCTGTTTCGCGATGCAAATGCGGCGCATGGGCATGCTGTGACTTGATGCGTTTGAATTGTTCGGTGCCCCAGTTTTGCGTGTCAGCTGACAACGGTGAGCCCGTGGTGCCCAAGGCTCTGACGCGCGACAAATCGCCGCACTGCGTGAGGTCAACACCGGCCTTCTGACAGTTGGCAAAAAATGCTGCGCCCGCACCAAAGAATGTCACTTTGTTGTCGGCTGCAAAACGCCACAAAGTGCTCCAGTCTGGATTGTCTTTGCTGCCCCCAGGATTGCCGTCATAAATGACACAGGTGGTACCGTTCATCAAGCCGCCGACCTGTGCGTTCCACATGACCCAACCGGTCGAGCTGTACCAGTGAAAACGCTCACCCCAGCTGTTGGGGTGATAACTACAGCCTACATCGTTGTTCAAAATGTTGAGCGCCAAAGCCACGATGACGGTGCCGCCATGTCCATGCACAATGGGCTTTGGCAAACCTGTCGTTCCGCTGGAGTACACAATCCACAGAGGGTGGTCAAAGGGCAAATCTAGGGGCGCAAATGCATCCACTTCAGCGCCATGTTTCGCAGTGGTTTGAGAAAAACGAATGGCCGCTGCCACTTCGTTGCTGGCCAAATCTGCAACGCCCAAGTTGTCGTGCACGATCACGTGCTGCACGGAGGGCAAAGCATCTTTCAGTTCCTGCACCACAGTCATGCGGTCGTAATCTTTCGCGCCATACGTCACACCATCGCAAGCAATCAAGACCTTTGGTTCAATTTGCTTAAATCGATCCAACACGGCCAGCGTGCCCATGTCGGGCGCGCAAATGCTCCACACGCCGCCAACACTGATGGTGGCCAAAAATGCCACGATGGCTTCAGGTATGTTCGGCAAATATGCGGCCACACGATCGCCGGGTTGCAAACCCTGTGCTTTCAAGTGCAGCGCCATGGACGCCACTTGTCGCTTCAACTCTGGCCAAGAAATTTCTTGGTGCTGACCCTTTTCATTTTGCGCAATCAGTGCCGGAAACCCTGCGGCGTGGGCCGCATCCACATGCCTTAAAACTTGTTGCGCGTAATTCACTTTCGCGCCTGGAAACCAAACGGCACCAGGCATGGCATTTTTGGCCAATACGGCGCTGTGTGGCGTGGGCGATTGCATGGCAAAGTAATCCCAAATACTTTGCCAAAACGTATCAAGATCTGAAATGGACCATTGCCACAAATCGGGGTACTGCTCAAAAACAATTCCGCGGTTTTGTTTCAGCCAGTTTTGATACAGGCGAATTTGGGGCACATAGGGATACGGGGCCTGCGGTGCCACTTGGGGTAAGTCGGCGGCCGAGGCCAAATAGGGTGAAATCTGGTGGCTTGCGTTCATGTCGCAAGCCTAGCTTGCGCATCGCTTGCTGTCACCCTGATAAGCCCGAATGTTTGCGCGTAGGTGACAGTGCGTTGCGTCAAGACGCTGCGTTTTTCATGCGTTCACTTTGCCAGTAAACATCACTGCCGCCATCCATTCGGTTTAAAACACGCGACAACACAAACATCAAATCAGACAGTCGGTTCAGGTATTGACGAGGCGCGTCATTCAAGGCTTCTTCATTGCCCAGCGCCACCGTGGCACGCTCGGCACGCCGGGCCACGGTACGACAAATGTGCGCTTGCGCTGCAGCACGATTTCCCGCCGGCAAGATGAACTCCTGCAGTTTGGGCAATTGCGCATTGAATTTTTCAAGCGCCTCATCCAACACCACGACGGCTTCTGCCTTGAGCAGCTCAAAACCAGGGATGGACAATTCCCCACCCAAATTGAACAACTGATGCTGTACTTCAACCAGAAGGTGGCGCACATCTTCGGGCATGCGCTCACACAGCAATAGGCCAATGTGCGAGTTCAACTCGTCGACATCTCCCATGGCATGCACGCGCAAACTGTTTTTAGACACGCGCTGGTTGTTGCCCAAGCCGGTTGTGCCCTCATCGCCTGTGCGGGTTGCAATTTGTGAAAGACGGTTACCCATGGTGTTTCCCCTGTGCCCTGATGACATGCAAGAAAGCATGTCTCAGCGTAAACTCTGATTTTGACCGAGTTTGCCAACATTTCGCTGACCAAGGTCAACGGGCATGCCCCATCAACCGATCGGGTCATGCACGCCCTTCAAACTGGAGCCTCACCATGAATGCACCCACCCACGCCGCCCACTTGGCACCGCTTGTGCAAGCCCGTCCTGTGCCACAGGCTTTTTTAGATGCCCTGAAAGCACGGTTTGGCGACAACTGTTCCACCGCGCTGGTCATCCGAGAGCAACACGGCCGCGACGAGTCGGCTTTCGCCCCGGTCCCACCCCCTTCTGCTGTCGTATTTGCAGAATGCACACAAGATGTGGCAGATGCCGTGCGCTTGGCTGGCCAGTACCAAGTGCCGGTCATCCCTTTTGGTGTGGGCTCTTCTTTGGAAGGTCATTTGCTGGCCGTTCAAGGCGGCATCAGCATTGACCTGACGCGCATGAACAAAGTTCTGGCCATCAATGCCGAAGATCTGACGGTCACGGTGCAGCCAGGCGTCACCCGCAAACAATTGAACGAAGAAATCAAATCAACCGGTTTGTTTTTTCCCATCGATCCAGGGGCCGATGCCACCATCGGCGGCATGAGTGCCACGCGCGCCAGCGGGACCAATGCCGTTCGCTACGGCACCATGCGTGAAAATGTTTTGTCTTTGGAAGTGGTCACCGCTTCTGGCGAGGTCATCCGGACGGGAACCCGTGCTAAAAAATCAAGCGCCGGCTACGACCTCACGCGTTTGTTTGTCGGTAGCGAAGGCACGCTGGGCGTGATGACCGAAATCACGGTGCGCTTGTATCCCTTGCCCGAAGCCATTTCTGCCGCCATCTGCTCTTTCCCCAGCATTGAGGCGGCGGTGCAAACCGTCATTCAAACCATCCAACTGGGCGTGCCCATTGCGCGGGTTGAGTTGATTGACCACAACACCGTGCGCATGGTCAATGCCTATGCCAAGTTGGGCCTGCGTGAAGAGCCTCTGTTGTTGATGGAGTTTCACGGTTCACCCGCGGGTGTGAAGGAACAAGCCGAAACCGTGCAAGAAATTGCCAGCGAACACGGCGGCAATGCCTTCGAGTGGGCCACCACCCCCGAGGAGCGTACACGCCTTTGGACCGCTCGTCACAACGCCTACTTCGCCGCGCTTCAAAGCAAGCCTGGATGCCGCGCCATCAGCACCGACACCTGTGTTCCCATCAGCCGTTTGGCCGATTGCTTGCTAGACTCCGTGGCCGAAACCGATGCCAGCGGCATTCCGTATTTCTTGGTGGGTCACGTGGGCGATGGCAATTTTCACTTTGGCTATTTGATTGACCCCGACAAGCCCCAAGAACGTGAAATTGCGGAAGCCTTGAACCACAAATTGGTCACCCGTGCGCTCAATCTGGGCGGCACGTGCACAGGCGAGCACGGCATTGGTCTGCACAAAATGGACTTCTTGGTGACAGAGGCTGGTGAAGGCGCCGTCAACATGATGCGCACTTTGAAACAAGCGCTGGACCCCCACAACATCATGAACCCCGGAAAAATCTTCCGATAAAAAAGGCCTCCGTTCAAATGGAGGCCTTGTTTGGGTTCAGCTGGTTTAACCGCGCAAGCGTTCAATCAAACCATTGAGCTCGTCCAACGAGCCAAACTGGATGGACAGCTCACCCATCTCTTCAAAACGACCGTGGCGTTTGACGCGCTTCTTGATTCGCACCTCGACTTCGGCCATGAGCAAATCAGACAGCTCTTCTTCCACGCGTTTGATGTCGCGTGATTTTTCCTTTTTGGGTTTTTGCTGCACCAAGGAAAACTCAGCACTGAGTTTTTTGACCAAGCTTTCGGCTTCGCGAACCGACATTTTTTTAGCACTGATCTGGTTGGCCGCCGTGATTTGAGCCGCCTTGTCCAGGCCCAGCAAAGCACGGGCGTGGCCCATGTCAATGTCTCCGGCCATCAGCATGGTTTGCACCGGATCGGCCAGGTTCAACAAGCGCAACAAGTTGCTGGCCGCACTGCGTGAACGACCCACAGCCTGCGCCGCAGTTTCGTGAGTGAGTCCAAACTCTTTGATCAGGCGTTGTAAACCAAGCGCCTCTTCCAGTGGATTGAGATCTTCACGTTGTATGTTCTCAATCAGCGCCATGGCCGCAGCGGCTTCATTGGGCACATCCCGCACCAGCACAGGCACCTCATTCAGCCCCGCCAAACGAGACGCACGGAAACGTCTTTCTCCGGCAATGATTTCGTATTTACCGGCATTGGGGCCGTCACTCAATTGGCGCACCAAGATCGGCTGCATGATGCCTTGGGCCTTGATGGACTCGGCCAATTCGTACAACGCACCCTCGTCCATGCGCGTACGCGGTTGGTACATACCGGGCACCATGTCGCTCAAGGGCAAGCTTGAGGGCAACCGATTTGCCGCCGCTTCAACGGCCTGCGGCGAGCTGGGTTCATCCTGAACTTTAGGGCCCAACAAGGCTTCGAGGCCACGTCCGAGGCCTTTGGGTTTTTTAGTGACCATGTTCTTTTTCTTTCATCAAACTGTTCAACAAAGCGCGGCCTTCTGGCCAATCGCCTAAATATGATTCGGCATTGACATGCCCCTTCAACCCGAGGTCCACGTAATCAGAACCCCAGGCTTTGGCAAATGCTTGTGCGCGATCTGCCGTGCAATAAGGATCGTTTTGACTTCCCACCAAAATACTGGGGAAGGCCAAGGCCTTCATGTCAATGGGACGCCAGCTGGAAAAGAGGTCTAACAAATGCGAGGCCTCCACATCGCCGGGCGCCACCAGCAAGGCCCCATTAACTTTGTGACATTGCGCCGAAACGCCAGCCCAAGCGGCCACTTGGATGCACCCCAAACTGTGCGCGGCCAAATACACCGGGCCTTCTAAATCGGACAAGACATCGTCCAATCGCGACAACCAATCCCCACGCAAGGGCCGCATCCAATCATGCTGCTCAACCACCACATCGCCATGCAGTGCAACCCATCGCATTTGCCAATGTAAGGGCCCACTTCCCTGCCATCCTTGCAAAATAAGGACAGTTGCTTTTTGCATTAAAACTCTGATGTAACTTACAGTGTGGGAATGCGGAAGACCAGTTCTTTGGCAAACTCAACAAATGCCTGGCTGCCTTTGGCCGAGGGATCAAACACCACGCCCGGCAAACCGTAACTGGGCGCTTCCGCCAAACGCACATTGCGCGGAATGACCGTGTTGAAAACCTTGTCGCCAAAATGCGCTTTGAGTTGCTCACTCACCTGCTGCTGGAGCGTAATGCGCGGATCAAACATGACGCGAAGCAGGCCAATGATTTTCAAATCGGGATTCAAGTTGGCGTGAACTTGCTTGATGGTGTTGACCAAATCGGTCAAACCCTCCAAAGCAAAATACTCACATTGCATCGGCACAATCACGCCATGTGCTGCGCACAAGCCATTCAAAGTCAGCATGGACAGTGAGGGCGGGCAGTCAATCAAGACAAAATCAAAGTCAGCATCGGCGGCATCTAAGGCCAACTTCAAACGCTGATCACGTCTTTCAAGATCGACCAATTCAACTTCGGCACCGGCCAACTCGCGGTTGGCACCCAAGACGTGATAGCCGCATTTTTCTGAAAAGATGGCGGCCTCTTTGATGCTGGCAGACTCCAACAGAACATCGTACACGCTGAGTTCTAGCTGTCGCTTGTCGACACCCGAACCCATGGTGGCATTGCCCTGAGGGTCCAAGTCAACCAACAAAACTCGCTGGCCCACCTTGGCCAAGCCCGCCGCCAAATTGACGGCCGAGGTGGTTTTGCCAACACCACCTTTTTGATTTGCAACACAGAAAATTTTTGCCATGACGTACTCTTTTAATTTTCAGTTGATGCGCTTATTTACCAAGGGCCAGCTTGAGGCCAAAACCAATCAAAAACAGACCGGCTACTTTTTGCAAAAAACCAGACACTTTGGGATTGGCCCGAATGCGCTCGGCCATGGTGTGGGTGATGTACACCACCCCAGAACAGTACAGTAAACCCAAGACCGCAATGGTGGCCGCCATGAATGCAAAAGTAATCATTCCTTGGTGTTTCACGGGGTCGATGAATTGCGGGAAAAAAGCAAAATAAAACATGATCGCCTTGGGATTGAGCAAAGTGATGAACATGGTTTCTTTGAAGTATTTGCCAGGCGTGATTTTGATGGCGGGCCCTTCACCGGGTTTTGCCCAAACCATTCGAGCGCCCAACCAAGCCAAATAGGCAGCGCCCAGCCATTGCATGGCCAAGAACAAATGCGGATATGTTTGCAACAAGGCGGCCACACCAGCCACGGTCATCCATAGCAAGATTTGATCACCCAAGATCAAGCCCAACACGGAAGCAATACCGCCCTTCACGCCACCTTGGCTGGTAGAGGTGATCAAGGCCAAATTACCAGGTCCAGGCAAAAACAAAAGCAGGACAAAGGCGGCGACAAAGGCACCGTAATCGGAGATTCCAAACATGCAAGGCTTTCTAATTTGGCCCAAGTGTAATGGGCGATCACCAGATCCGAAGACTCAGGCAGGCAAACTTGGCGGTTTTTTCATCCAAATCATGCAGCGTTCAGCATCTAAACCAGGAACATGCAGTTGTTCCACGTGAAACACGGTTGCCAAAGACGGCAGCGCAGCCATCTCTTCGGTGGGCAACTTCCCCTTCATGGCCATCCAAACACCCGTATCGGCCAACACATCAACCGTCCACGTCACAAAATCTGGCAAAGAAGCAAAAGCACGAGAGCACACCACGTCATAGGGACCACTCAGGGTTTCAACACGTGCATGCACGCCCTTGAGATTGAGCAACTTCAAACTGGCCGCAACTTGTTGCACAAAGGCTGCTTTCTTTGAAACGGCATCCACACATGTCACCTTGATCTGAGGACAACAAATGGCAATGACAACACCTGGCAAACCGCCGCCCGACCCAACATCAAGCAGCGAGCAAGCGCCCCCTTCAACAAAAGCCCCGCCCCGAAGATGGCGCAACAAAGGCGCAATGGCAGACAAACTGTCCAACAAATGGTGTGTCAGCATTTCCTGCGGATCCCGCAAAGCCGTCAAGTTATAGACCTTGTTCCATTTTTGAATCAGGTCCATATAACTGAGCAATTGTTGCTGCTGGGCATCGCTGAGATTCAAATCCAAAGCCCCAACGCCTGCAGCCAAGCGCAGTTGCAAATCTTGTCGGCCAGCGGTATGCGCCGTCATGAGGGCATGTCCTCTGCGCCTTCAAGCAGCTCTGGCTTGATGGCCATGAACTCTTTGAAGCCCCCCTTTTTCAAGTGAATCAACAACAGGGAAATGGTGGCCGGCGTGATGCCAGAAATCCGAGAGGCCATGCCAAGCGTTTCGGGACGGTGTTTGGCCAGCTTCTGGCGCGCCTCTATCGACAAAGAGGAGACTTGCAAATAGTCCAACTTGGCAGGCAACTTTAAGTTTTCGTAATAGGACGAACGCTCCACCTCTACTTTTTGTCGGTCGATGTACCCGGAGTACTTGGCGGTGATCTCAACCTGCTCAACAACAGCCTCGGCCAACACGCCCAATGTTTCACGTGAAACAGCCTGCGCCTTAAAACGACCGGCATCCAAGGTCATCAGCTGCCCATACGACACATTAGGGCGTCGCAGCAAATCAAACAGGTTGTGCTCATGCTCAATGGCCTTGCCCAGCACGCGCTCTGACTCTGCCACGGGCAAGTTTCTGGGATTGACCCATGTCGACTTCAGCCGCTCTGTTTCACGTGAAACAGCTTCACGCTTGACGCAATAAGAGGCCCAGCGCGCATCGTCGACCAACCCCATCTGACGCCCAAGCTCCGTGAGGCGCATGTCGGCATTGTCTTCGCGCAGCTGCAAGCGGAACTCCGCCCTGCTGGTGAACATGCGGTAAGGTTCGGTCACGCCCTTGGTAATTAAGTCGTCTACCAACACACCCAAGTAGGCCTGGTCACGTGTTGGCAACCAAGCACCACCCATGTCGTTGGCCTGTCCAGACATTGATCGACACTGAAGTGCGGCATTGATTCCGGCAAACAAGCCTTGTGCCGCGGCCTCTTCATAACCGGTGGTGCCATTGATCTGGCCAGCAAAAAACAGCCCCCCAATTTGGCGCGTTTCAAAGCTGCTCTTCAAAGACCGCGGGTCAAAGTAATCGTACTCAATGGCGTAGCCTGGTCGAAGGATGTGCGCATTCTCCAAACCCTTCATTGAGCGCACCAAGGCATACTGAATGTCAAAGGGCAAGCTGGTGGAAATGCCATTGGGATAAAACTCGTGCGTGGTCAAGCCCTCGGGCTCTAAAAAGATCTGGTGGCTGTCCTTGTCGGCAAAGCGGTTGATCTTGTCTTCAACGCTAGGACAGTACCGCGGGCCCACACCTTCAATTTTGCCGGTGAACATGGGGCTGCGATCAAAACCCGAACGAATGATGTCATGCGTGCGCTCATTGGTGTGCGTCACCCAGCAAGGCATCTGCGCAGGATGCATGTCTGCCCGTCCCATGAAACTGAAAACAGGAACGCCGGCATCCGCATTCAAACCACCCGGCATGCCATCGCCCGGTTGTTCTTGGCATTGGCTGAAGTCGATGGTGCGACCATCTAAGCGAGGCGGCGTGCCTGTTTTCAAACGACCTTGCGGCAACTTGAGTTCTTTCAATCGCGCCGACAAGCTGACAGCAGGCGGGTCTCCAGCGCGTCCCGCCGCATAGTTTTGCAGACCCACATGGATCTTGCCATCCAAAAAAGTACCGGCCGTTAAAACCACTGTTTTGGCGCGGAAGCGAACACCCACTTGCGTTACAGCGCCCACCACACGGTCTTCTGTGCCATTTGATTCGACCATCAAATCGTCCACGGCTTGCTGAAAAAGCCAGAGGTTTTCTTGGTTTTCCAAACGGTGGCGAATGGCGGCCTTGTACAAAATGCGGTCGGCTTGCGCACGGGTGGCTCGAACAGCAGGGCCTTTCGAGCTGTTCAGAATACGAAATTGAATGCCACCCTCATCGGTGGCCAGCGCCATGGCGCCGCCCAAGGCGTCCACCTCTTTGACCAAGTGACCTTTGCCAATGCCGCCAATGGACGGGTTGCAGCTCATCTGACCCAAGGTCTCGATGTTGTGCGACAACAAAAGCGTTTGACAGCCCATGCGCGCAGACGCCAGCGCAGCCTCGGTTCCCGCATGGCCGCCACCGACAACGATCACATCAAATTCTTGTGGATAAAACATCAAATCACCCGTTCATGGCCCTTTTGGCCGGCGCTGCCCGCGCCGTGGGAGGCCAGTGGCCAAGGGCGTTGATTTTATCTGCATCAGGTGTTCCATGCGCGACTGCTTCGCAATCACCGCTCAGGCTAAGCTTCGACCCAAACTAGGAGACCTTATGACTCAACACAACAACAGCACAAACCGCTTCCATCCCGATGAATGGCAACTGCGCGTTGACTTGGCCGCTTGCTATCGACTGGTGGCTTTGTACGGCTGGAGCGATTTGGTCTTCACACACATCAGTGCCAAATTACCCCCCTCGGTGGCGGGTGAAGAACACCAGTTTTTGATCAACCCCTATGGCCTGATGTTTGATGAAATCACCGCATCCAGTTTGGTCAAGATTGACATGCATTGCAACAAGTTGGACGAGGACAACCCTCACCCGGTCAACCCTGCCGGCTTTGTCATTCACAGTGCCGTTCACGAAGCGCGGCCAGATGCGGGCTGTGTCCTTCACACACACACACGCGCCGGCGTTGCTGTCAGCGCTCAACAACATGGCGTGTTGCCCATCAGCCAACAAAGCACGTTTGTTTTGGCATCTTTGGCTTATCACGACTATGAAGGGGTTGCCATTCGCGACGATGAGAAAGCCAGGCTACAAACAGATTTAGGCGAGGCCAATTATTTGATGCTGCGCAACCACGGGCTCTTAACTGTCGGCAAGTCCATCGACAACGCCTTCTTGCAGATGTACACGTTCGAGAATACCTGCCGCATTCAAGTGGACGCCTTGGCTGGCCAAACCAAACCTGCCGATTTAACCAATGTGAATCCACAAATTTTGAACGGCGTGTCCCACGCCATGAAGGTCCAAACAGGCGGCCTAGGTGGCTCATTTGTCTGGCCTTCTTTGTTGCGCAAATTGAACCGCGAAAACCCAGGCTACGACATTTGAACGCTCAACGGTTTTTGCTGCCACGCCACCACAGCACCCAGCAACAAAGCTGCCGCTGAAAACACCAAACCGCGCTGCAAACCGCCAGGGCCATCGGCAATCCACCCCACCACCGTGGGGCCCACTATTTGGCCAAGCGCAAACACCACGGTGAACGCACTGATGCCTGTGGCCCATTGTGCAGCAGGCAAGTTGTGCTTCACCATGGCCGTGGTGGAGGCCACCACCGACAAAAAAACACCGCCAAACAAAATACCCGACACCATCATGGCGGGCCATGCCGATGTGAGCGCAGGAATAAGGGTGGCCACACTTAACAAAGTATTCAAGATGGCCAGTGCTTGTCCACCGCGGTAGTGGTTCAACAACCCCGCCCAAATCCTGGAAGACGCGACCACCGCCAAACCCAGCACCGCATAAAAGAGGGTGATGTTGGATGCCGAGGCGCCTTGGTCACGCAACACGGCCACCACAAACGTCATGTAACCAATGTAGCCCACACCAAAGAGACTGTAGCCCAATAAGCCGGCAGTCCAAACGCGCCAAGCGGGTTGCGTGGCTGTCGTGGCAGGCGCCACGCGCCTTGCTGCATCATTTTCATGCGGAGGTTCAGACAAGGCCGGCGCTAACTCTGGCATCCATTGGTTCAAGTGAGATCGAATCACAAATAGAACTGAACTGATGAATGCGCAAACAAAGGCCAAACACCACCAAGCCCAAGCCCATGTGTGTGGCGAATGCTCTGCCGCAGCCAATGTCATGGCCGCCGGAACACACAAGGCGGAGATCACAATGCCCCACCCCGTTCCGCCGTAATAAATGCCCAGCAGCAAGCCCGACTGCGAAGGTGTGTGCGCACCCAACCTTGCCGCCAACAGGCCGCCGGACACAAAGACAGCAGCACTGGCCACACCTGCCAAAAAGCGTTGCACCAACAAATAAAAAGCTTCTGTGAAAAATCCAGTCATGCCCATCAGGACAGACGCCATCATTGAGCCCGCCAGCAGAACACGCACGGCACCCCAACGTCTAAGCGCCCATGGCGTGAGCAAGGCACCGACCAAATAGCCCAAGGCATTGAAAGTGTTCATGGCACCTGCTAAGGTGTAGGTCCAAGACAAATCTTCTCGCATGGGCGGCAACAAGAGTGCATAGGCAAAACGCGTCATTCCCAACGACACGGCAGCCGCCATTGACACACTCACGGCCAACCACAGCGACGTCCATAACCTGATACTTTGTGACATGAAAAATTTATTCGAAGCTTGCCAAGCGGGCTCTCTTCAGTTGGCCTCGCGCATTGTGATGGCGCCACTCACACGCAACCGCGCGCCCAACGCAATGCCCAATGCACTCATGGCTGAATACTATGCGCAACGGGCCACGCCCGCAACCGGCGCAGGGCTCATCATCACAGAAGCAACCGCCATTAGCCACCAAGGACAAGGCTACGCCGACGTGCCTGGTATTTGGTCGGACGAACACGTCAATGCTTGGCAACAGGTTACGCAAGGCGTGCATGCAAAGGGCGGCAAAATTGTGATGCAGCTTTGGCATGTAGGCAGAATTTCACACACCAGTTTGCAGCCAGGTGGCGAAGCACCGGTCGCACCGTCCGCCATCACTGCCAAATCAAAAACGGTCCTCATTGTGGACGGTGTTCCCAGTTTTGTCCCAACGTCCGAGCCTCGCGCACTGCGCTTAGAAGAACTGCCGGGCATTGTGGCCGATTACCGCAAAGCGGCTCGCAACGCCATTGCGGCCGGATTCGATGGCATCGAAGTGCATGCCGCCAATGGTTATTTAATTGACCAGTTTTTGCGCGCCGACAGCAACCACCGCACAGATGCATATGGTGGCAGCATTGAAAATCGTGCGCGCCTTCTCAAAGAAGTGATGCGCGCGGTGTGTGAAGAAATTGGTGCGGGGCGCTGTGGCATTCGCATCTCCCCTGTCACGCCCGCCAACGATGCCAGCGATGCTGCGCCGCAAGCCCTGTTTGAACATGTCGCCCATTTCTTGGGCAACCTTGCATTGGCCTATGTGCACGTCATTGAAGGCTCAACAGGCGCCGCCAGAGACTACCAACAAGGCGACCTCGCCTTTGATTACAAAGCTTTAAAAACCGTTTACCAGCAAGCCGGCGGCAAAGCTGCATGGATGCTCAACAATGGCTACGAGCGCGAGCTGGCTGACCAGGCCTTGCAAGCAGACGCCGACCTCATTGCCTTTGGCAAATCATTCATTGCCAATCCAGACTTGGGTGCGCGCCTGAAACAAAATGGGCCCTACAACACGCCCGATCGTGCAACGTTTTATGGTGGCAAAGAAGTTGGCTACACCGACTATCCAACGCTGAATTAACCCAAGCCAATGGGTGCTGGCGCTTTGGCCACAATGCGGCTGAAAAGTTTTTCAAATGCAGGTCCAGGGGGGTGTTTGCCCGTCAAGGGATCTGCGTTGAGATCAAACGCTTGATCAACTTCTGCCCAATCTTCATCGGTCAACGCGGCTTGTGCAGCAGGAAGAACAATGGCTTCTTCTAAGCGCATGTGCTCTAAATACGATTCAACATAGGGGCCAAACGCGTCGACAAAATCCGCCTTGCGCGTAGGTCCAACCAATTCCCATGCCAGCAACAAATGAAGCAAATCACGCACGGCTTTTTCGCTGTGCATGTGGTCGCGTTCAAGGCGATCAATGGCGCCCCTCACCTCGGGTGCTTTTTTGGCAACTTTGGGAAACAACAAATTAGATTCTTTGGGATGATGCAGTTGCTCGGGAAACTCATCAATGTAGAAAAGCATGGCGCGCATCACATCAAAAAACTGCTGCGCATCTTCGGCAGGTCCTTGTGCCAACAATTGCGTCATCGATCGAAGCATGGCCGCCAATGAAGCATGTTCGTCGCGAATGATGTGAAGGCTTCTTCTTTTCATAGGTCTCTTGCTTTCTTTGCCAAGTGGCATCAAAGTCTGAATCACTAACACCCTCAGTCTGATGTCATTTGCACATTCAGAAAATGATGCAGATCAAGAAATCCGTGCAAAATTGGGTCTTATGAACACCTCCAATACATCCTTCCAAGGTCGCCGCGTTGAGCAACAGGTTCAAGGGCAAGCCACACGCGATGGCGATGGCGTCAAACTCACCCGTGTCCTGACACAAGCGCACCAAAGAAGACTTGACCCATTTTTAATGTTGGACAACTTTGGCAGCGACGATCCCAAAGACTATGGCGGTGGCTTTCCAGATCACCCTCACAGAGGCTTTGAAACAGTGACTTACATGATTGCTGGGCGCATGCGTCACAAAGACAGCGCAGGTCATGAAGGCTTGTTACAAAACGGTGGTGTTCAATGGATGACTGCAGGGCGCGGTGTGGTGCACAGCGAAATGCCAGAGCAAGAAGATGGTGTGATGGAAGGCTTTCAGCTTTGGCTAAATTTGCCTTCACGCGACAAAATGTGCAAGCCAGGCTATCAAGACATTCAAACAGATGCCATTCCAGAATTCAGCACACGCCATGGTGTCAAGGTGCGCGTCATTGCCGGTGTGTCGCAGGGGCATGCGGGTGCGGTCTGTCGCCCTGTTGATCAATTTCCAACAGATGCTTTGTATTTGGACATTCATTTTGAAAATCAAGCGTCCTTTGCACAAGCATTGCCAACACACCACAACGCCTTCTTGTTTGTATACCGTGGTGCTGTCAACGTGATCGGTCATGAACAGACAACACCAGTGGCTTTGCACACCATGGCCATTCTTCGGAATGAAGGTGAGGGTGTCGAAATCAGAGCAGATGCTGGCACCAAAGTGTTGTTGATAGCAGGCAACCCCTTGAACGAACCGATTGCTCAATACGGTCCTTTTGTCATGAACACCCGTGAAGAGCTCATTCAGGCTGTCGATGACTTTAGAGCCGGTCTTTACAATTCATGACAATTTCTGCAATGAAGCGACACATGACTTTGCCAAACTGCTGACAGCCCTCTGAACAGGCTATACCTTTTGGATGTCTTTGTCAGAGGCCTTTTATTCAAAGGAGTTCTTATGACCATTTCACGCCGTATTGCCCTCACCGCTGCACTGTTGATGGGTTCAGCCATCCACGCCACCAGTTTTGCACAAGCACCCGATGCACCTGCCCAAGGCATGCATCAAAAAATGGGTGCCTCTCACATGGAATCACACCGTGAGGCCCGTCATCAAAAACGCTTGGAATCTTTGAAAGCTTCTTTGCAAATTCAAGCTTCACAAGAAAATGCATGGAACGCCTTCGCTGGCACCATGACCAAGCCAGACCACAAAATGGGTTCTCACAAGGCGGCCAATTTTGAAAAGTTGACCACGCCTGAACGCATTGACAAAATGATGAGCATGAAAAGTGAAAGAGACGCTGTGATGACCAAACGCATGGAAGCGACCAAAACCTTCTATGCGGCATTGACACCTGCCCAGCAAAAAGAGTTTGACAGCCATGCTCAAAAATTCATGAAACATGGCGCAATGGGCCAGCATGGCAAAATGCATCCATGATCTGGGGACTCACTGAAGAACAAATCGCCTCATATGGCTTGACGTTTGGCATAACAGCTTTCATGCTGTACATGCTTTTCATCATTGGCCATTTGGCGTGGGAATCAAAAGCAGGAAAATTTGGAACCTTTGTTCTTTTTTTAGGCTTGGCTTTTGGCATGGTTGGCTTTGTCGCCAAATCAGGTATTCAGTGGTTTCTAGAAAAATAAATTTGTCAATGCACAAAGGTGTGGACAATTTTTGGATAAGCACCCAGTTATCCACAGATATTTAGTTTTCCAAAACTTGTTCATGTTTTCGTGACAGCACAGTTGCAGCCTCGTGCACACCCTTCAACATCATTCAATTCGTTGATCTATAAAGGAAAAAGGGACTTGTCCACAAGACAAGCCCCCCTTTATCTACTACTACTATGTATTAATCTATATAAAAGAAGAATACAAAGACAAACTCGGCATTCAAATTAAATTGATTTTCTGAATGCATCCATGCTGTTTTGCCACTGCACCATGGCGGCAGCCAAGTTTCTTTCTTTCACATGACCAAATCCTTTGATTTGCTCAGGCGCATTGGCAAACTGCACGGCCAATGAATGATTCTCAGCTTTCAATGAAGCCAACACTTCCGTCACAGCATCTGTGTACTCTTGAATCAAGGCGCGTTCAGTTTGTCTTTCTTCTGATTTGCCAAAGATGTCCAATACGGTACCGCGCAAGAACTTCAAATGGGCCAATGCTTTGAAAACAAACAACATAGAAGGCTTCATCTTTTGTTTGATCAAATGACCCTTCTCATTGCGTTTTGCCAGCAGGGGTGGGGCCAAGTGGTAGAAAACCTTGAAATCGCCTTCAAACTGGGTTTTAACGCGTTCTAGGAACTGTTTATCGGTATGCAAGCGAGCGACTTCGTACTCGTCTTTGTAAGCCATCAATTTAAACAATTGACGCGCCACAGTTTCAGTTAGCAAACTTTTACCTAAAACCTGCTCTTTATTTTTAACATTTAGCACAAATTGCTCATAGCGCTTGGCATAAGTTTCATTTTGATAAGCGGTTAAGAATTCAACACGTTGTGCAATCAGATCGTCTAAACGGTCACGCTTTTTAAATTGCACGACGTGAGAAGGGCTCAAAAGTGCTTCAACAGCGTCTAAATGGGCAGCGGCATGCCGGCCCCATTCGAAAGCAGCCAAATTGTTGGCAACAGCCACTTCATTCAATTCAATAGCGCGTTGCAAAGCTTCTAAGCTCAAGGGGACCCAGCCCTTTTGCCAGGCATAACCCAAAATCATGGGATTGATGTAGATCGTGTCGCCCATCAATTGCTCAGACAGCTTGTCAGCATCAAAAGCAGACAAGCCATCCAGTCCTACCGCGGTGGCAATTTCATGAGCACAGCTCTCAGCAGGATTGATCCATTGTGTGTCTTTTACAAAAGCGGCTGTGGGTGTACTGTGAGAATTCAAAGCCACATGTGTGCGGCCCTGGCGCATGCGTGACAAAGTTTCTTTGCCAGCACTCACAATGGGGTCACAACCCAAAATCAAATCGGCAGCAGCCATGCTGACACGCGTGGTTTGAATGGCATCTTGATGCTTGGCCAACAAGACGTGGCTCCAAGTGGCACCGCCTTTTTGTGCCAAACCAGCTGAATCTTGTGTGACGATGCCCAAACCATCGAGGTGAGCAGCCATGCCCAAGAGTTGACCAATGGTAATAACCCCTGTTCCGCCCACGCCGGCAACCACAATGCCGTAAACATTCAGAGTTGAAGACAGATCGGGTAATACGGGCAAGGACAAAGTTGGCAATTGCGCAGGCGTGAATTTTTGGACCTTTGATTTTTTGCGCAGCTGGCCTCCTTCAATGCTGATAAAGCTGGGACAGAAACCTTTCAAACAACTGGTGTCTTTGTTGCACGAGTTTTGGTTGATGGTGCGCTTGCGACCAAAGTCAGTTTCTAAAGGTTCAACCGACAAACAATTTGACTGCACGCCGCAATCGCCGCAACCCTCACACACCAGTTCATTGATCATCACGCGAACAGCGGGGTCAACCATGGTGCCGCGCTTGCGACGGCGACGTTTTTCGGTGGCACAAGTTTGGTCGTAAATGATGACTGTGCAACCTTTGATTTCTCGCAATTCGCGTTGAACAGCATCGAGCTCATCACGGTGATGTACCAAAACACCTTCGGCCAGTGCAATGCCATTGTATTTTTCAGGTTCGTCGGTGACCACTTTGATCACAATGGCACCTTCAGCACGCATGCTTTGTGCAATTTGAACCACTGAATGACCTTCGGCACGCTCACCCACGCGTTGACCGCCCGTCATGGCTACAGCATCGTTGTACAAAATTTTGTAGGTGATGTTGACACCTGCGGCAATGCTTTGACGAATGGCCAAAATGCCGCTGTGGAAATACGTGCCATCACCAATGTTGGCAAACACATGCGTCTCGTTGCTGAAATGTTGCTGCCCAATCCAGGGAGTCCCTTCACCGCCCATTTGGGTAAAGCCCACGGTGCTGCGGTCCATCCACAAGCTCATAAAGTGGCAACCAATACCTGCCATGGCGCGTGAGCCTTCCGGCACTTTGGTGCTGGTGTTGTGTGGACAACCGGAGCAAAACCAAGGCATGCGATCGGCTGCTGGGTTCAGCACCAAGCTGTTTTGTGCGCGCTCTTTGCCTTCAATGATTTGAAGCTGTGCATGCATGCGGGCCACAATGTCAGCAGGCAAATCCAACTTCAAGAGGCGGTGTGCCAGTGCTTTGGCAATGAGTGTGGGCGTGAGATCTGCGTTGGCACGTAACAGGCGATGTTCAATCGGGTTTGGCACAGACCACTCACCGCCAGCATCGTCACCATCCATTTCATCAAACTTGCCCACGATGCGTGGCCGTTGAGAATCGGGCCAGTTGTAGAGCTCTTCTTTCAGCTGGTATTCAATGATTTGCCGTTTTTCTTCAACGACCAAAATTTCTTTCAAGCCGTGTGCAAATTCGCGTGTAGTTTGTGCCTCCAATGGCCACACCACAGATACTTTGTGAACACGGATGCCAAGGCGTTGGCACGTTTCGGTGTCTAGCCCTAAATCAAGCAATGCTTGACGTGTGTCGTTGTAGGCCTTGCCACTGGCGATGATGCCGTAACGGTCGTTGGAACCTTCAATGACGTTGTGGTTCAAACGATTGGCACGAATGTAGGCCAGTGCGGCATACCATTTGAAATCAAACAAACGGGCTTCTTGCTCAAGCGCAGAATCCGGCCAGCGAATGTGAACACCACCAGGCGGCATCTCAAAGTCAGGCAACACAATTTTGACGCGGTCTGCGGTGATGTCCGCAGTGGCACTGGACTCTACAATTTCTTGAATGGTTTTCATGCCAGACCAAACGCCTGCAAAGCGGCTTAGCGCAATGGCATGAACCCCCAGATCGAGTACTTCTTGAACGGAGGCAGGAAAGAAAACAGGCAAGCCGCAAGCTTTGAAAATATGATCGCTTTGGTGCGCTGCGGTTGAGCTTTTGGCCACATGGTCGTCACCCGCGACGGCAAGCACACCGCCCCAAGGCGTGGTGCCCGCCATGTTGGCATGCTTGAACACATCTGAACAGCGGTCAACACCCGGCCCTTTGCCATACCAAATGCCAAACACACCGTCCATCTTGTTGCTGCCTGGCGGCGCAAATCCGAGTTGCTGAGTGCCCCACAAAGCTGTGGCAGCCAACTCTTCGTTGACCCCAGGCTGGAACACGATGTTGTGTTTTTCTAAATAGGGCTTGGCTTTCCACAAGGCTTGGTCATAGCCACCCAATGGAGAACCGCGATAACCGCTGATGAGCGCGCCCGTTTTTTTGCCGGCCAGCGCATCGCGTTCTTGCTGCAACATTGGCAAGCGAACCAAGGCTTGCACACCACTCATAAACGCACGCCCAGCGCTAAGGCTGTATTTGTCGTCTAGGGTCACATGGGCCAATGCTTGGCGCAAGTGTTCAGGCAGGGGAGCGTTCATGGGGTTCCACTTTCAAAAGCGATTTGGCGCAGTGTAGAACGACAAAGCCTATCGTGGAAGCAAAACCCATGCTGTCATGTCTTGTTTGAGACGGCCCGCCAATTCACCCGCAGCATCGCCCGAACCCGCATAAAAATCAGCGCGCACGGCGCCTCGGATGGCGCTGCCTGTGTCTTGGGCCATGACCAAGCGCTGCAATTGGGTTTGAGGGCCCTGGCTGGCCAGCCACACGGGTGTGCCGTAAGGAATGCTGCCAGGGTCTACCGCAATCGAGCGGCCTGGTGTTAAGGGCACACCTTGCGCGCCCTTGGGGCCCAACAATGCGGCTTGGCCATTCAAAGCTTCTTCTTTGAAAAAAACATACCGTGGATTTTTAGAAAGCAACTCTTGGGTGCGTTTGGGGTTTTGCGCAAGCCACGCCTTGATACCCGGCCAAGTGGCATCTTTGGTGAGGTTTTGATCCAGAAGCCAGCGTCCAATGCTTTGGTAGGGCTGCTCGTTGGTGCCTGCAAAGGCCAATCGGATCTGCTTGCGGCTGCCATCCTGTTGCGTCACCCACAAACGCCCGGAGCCTTGGATGTGCAAAATCATGGCATCAATGGGGTCTGCAATGAAGGCAATCTCTTTGCCCTTTAGCGCAAGTTGGGCCGCTGTGGTTTTGCCAATTTCTTCCCGGGTAAACCACGGAGAGCGTGTTTTTAAATTGGCTGGCGCAGCGTACAAGGGCACCGTAAATCCAGCTTTCGCAGATCGGGATGCCTCTAAGACAGGTTCGTAATAAGCCGTCAACAAACCATTCGCAGGGGCGCTGCTGCTTTGCAAACTCTCAACCCGATAGGGTTGGAAATTCTGCATCAACCAAGCGCGCTGATGGGCCACGCTTTGGCCATCCAAGCGCTTCACACTTTGGCACAGTGCGCTGCTTGCGGCAGCGGCGCGAGAACAACTTTGCAGCCAAGCCACCCATGCCTCGTTCAGGTTGTCGTTGGCAAAGCCTGGCAACGTGTCCCACGAGGCCATGACCCATCGGCTTTTCGGCTTGATGATGACGTTCAGCGGCGCGAGTTCAGCAGGTGGTGGCGCTGTGGCCAATGCTTCTTTGAGGGGGGCTTCTGGCCGCGGCGTTGAAGCGCAGGACACCAACAAACCTGCCACAGCGGCCAGCGCGGCGCCGCGAACACACAGAAGCAAGTGGTGGCGCTTGTTCATATTTCGCGCAAGAGGTTTGCCAATTCAACGGCAGATTTGACGTCCATCTTTTCAAAAACGCGAGAGCGATGAACTTCAACCGTGCGCACACTGATGTCGAGTTGGCTGGCGATCAATTTGTTGGGCAAACCCTCAACCACCAGCTGCATGACGTCTCTTTCGCGTTCGGTCAATTCGGCCAGGCGTGTGACCAGACCCGCACTTTGACGACTCAAAGCCAAGCGCTCTTGGGACAAGGCCAGTGCGTGCTCCACACGATCGACCAGTGCGTTGTCAGAAAATGGTTTTTCGCAAAAATCAAAGGCACCCCGCTTGACGCTGTCTACCGCAGTGGGAATGTCGGCATGACCGCTCAAAAAAATGACAGGCCATGTATGGGCCAAGCCGTTACCAATCAGCGTTTCAAACAGGGCCAAACCACTTTGGCCGGGCATGCGGACATCTAACAAGATGCAGCCCGCTTGCGTTGGCACAGGGGCATTGGGCCCGGGAAATTTGTCGGTCAGCATTTTTTCAAAAGCATCGGCGCTGGCAAATGACTCACTCATGAGGCGACGTGATCGCAACAACCACGCCATGGCATCTCGCACGATGGCATCGTCGTCGATGATGAAAACACAGGCGTTCAGTACGGGTTGCATGGGCGCATTTTAAGCGGAGCCTAAACCTCAGATGCGGTAGGCAAGGTGAAACGGAACAAGGTGCCATGAGGCGTCAGTGGCACAAACTCCAAATGACCACCATGTTGCTCAACCACGGTTCGACAAAGGCTCAAGCCCAAGCCCATGCCCTCAGACTTGGTGGTGAAAAAGGGCGTGAACAGTTGTTTGGCAATGTCGGGCGCAATGCCCGCGCCCAAGTCGCAGACAGAAAACTCAAGCCAACCGTGCGACAGACTGGAAGGCGCACGCTTGACTTGAAGCGTCAAAACGCGATTCAGACAGTTGGGGTGATCCATGGCTTGCATGCCGTTGCGCGCAAGGTTCAGCAGCACTTGCTCGACCATGGTGCGGTCGCAGAGTACTTGCGCCAACTGTTCATCGATGCGCGTGGTCACGCGCACTTGCAATTTGTGAGCTTGCAATTGGACCAACGGCATGACGGCATCGATGATCAGCTGGGGGCTGACAATCTCTCGGTCTTGGTCGCGCCGACGCACAAAGTCATGAACACTGTTGATGACTTTGCCCGCACGAGTGGCTTGTTCTGAAATGTGTTCTAGCGCCATTTGCAAGTCGCTCAGTGTGCTGCGGGACACATGGCTTTGCGGATCTTGAAGCAGGTTCAGGGAGCCCGTGGCATAGCTTGAAATGGCGGCCAGCGGCTGGTTGAGCTCATGGCTAAGCAAAGAAGCCATTTCACCAACTGTGGCCAATCGCGCGGTGGCCTGCAAGCGCTCTTGGCTGGCCCGCGACAACTCTTCAATGCGGCGTTGCTCGCTGATGTCCAAAAATGCACTCATCCAACCGGTTTGTTTGCCCAGCACATTGATCAGGGGGGCTTCAAAAATGAGGACCGGAAAACGCGAGCCATCTTGGCGCACAAAAACCGACTCAAAGCCTTCGCGGGGAGGCGCATTGCCCGCCAAGCGAACCGCTTGACGCTGCTGGTACTCGCCCACCATTTCGGGCGGCCAGTAAGGCATGGGGGCGGATTTGCCCAGCAACTGCTCCGCTTCGAAACCCACCATTTGGCAAAACGCAGGGTTCACGTACGTGATGCGGCCGTGCAAATCGCGGGCTCGCAAGCCTGTGACCAGTGAATCCTCCATGGCTTTGCGAAAAGCCAATGCATCGGCCAAGTCTCTTTCTGCTTTGAGGCGTCGGCGAGAATCTTTGACCAGCAAAATCAGCACGGACACCAAGGCAATAGACATGGCGGTGACCAAGGCGGGCAGAATGTTTGGAAAAAGGTCTGGTGCCGCACGCCGTCCATCCATTCGCAGCACCAACGTATTGCCAGGCAAGTCAAGCAGCTGCGTGGCGGTGAACAAGCGTTTTGCCCGAGGCAAGGTGCCATGGATGGCCAGGCGTGTGCCGTCAGGTTCGATGAACGAAATTTCATTTCGGCGACCATAGCTGTCACCCAGTTGGCTGGCCAAAATGTCTTGCAAACCATAGGTGAGCAAGGTGAAGCCCACATGCACGCCTTGTTCAAGCGCGGGCAAACACAACTCCATCACTTCAAGGCCCAAACCATTGGTTTGTGGCACAAAATAACTTCTGGAATAAGCAGGACCATTCAATCGTTTGGCACGCAAACAGGTTTGCATGATTTCGGCTTGTTCGTTCAATCGCGTTCTGGCGTCAATGATGGGTTCACGCAAAGGCGAGTCCACAAAGCTCACGATGGCGCCCTGTGCGTCGCGACGCTCGAGGCGCAACCATTCACGGTTTTGACTGAGCATGCTGCTGACTTCGGATTGCCAAAATTTGGGCGAAACCCCTTTGGCCTGAAGACTTTGCAAGTTCAGAACGTGCCGGCCAAAGCTGCCGCGGATGTCGCTGACCGCATCGGCGGCGTCTCGCTCAAGTTCGGCCTGGTATTGACTGGCTTCGTATCGACCCGCCAGCCATACCAAGGTGACCAACAAGGCCACCACCAAGCCCACCAACGCAATCCACAATGAAATTCTGCGGTCGGTGAAAGAGCGCGTGACCGATTTAAAAAACGCCCACAAGGGTGCAAGTTGAGACCATCGAACGGGGTTGGATGAAGTCATGGCAAGTCCCGTTTTGCCGATCAGGGGGCAATGGTGTTGGCGGTGATTTTTGTCACTTTAGGATCGCTCCATGTGCCGTCGATGGCAAACTCTTGGGTGTTGACGCGGCTTAAGGGTTGCTTCAGCACCAGCTGCGCCAAAAAGGTACTTAAGCCAATGGCCGGGTTCAGTGCAATGCCAGCCAGCAGGGAGGCGGTGCCTGCATCCACTTCGGGCAAAATCAAAACACGCAAGTTTTGCGTCTCGCGGGCCACGTCAGAACTGCCTTCCATTTGCACGACTGCGTTGACGCCCTTCATTTGTAAATTCCGCGTGCTGGCGATGCCTTGCTGAATGGTCACATCGCCGCGAATGGTGTCGAACGCAAAACCGGCACTGAAAACGTCTCTGAAATCGAGCAGCAGTCGGCGCGGCAATGCTTGCAAACTCAGTACACCTAAGAGCTTGGCAACACCCGGCTCTGCTTGCAAGAATTGACCGCGGCCAATGTTGACATTGAAGCGCCCGCCCAGGCTTGGATAGTGCAGCGTCAACGGTGAGCCTTGCCAGCTGACCTGGCCTTCTAGCTTTCCGGCGCCGCCGCGCAGGGCGTCTTTGGTCCCCAATCGGTTCAGCAGCTCGCCTGCATCCGACACATCCAAACGGAAGTTCATGTCGGTCATGGCCTGTTGTGTGCCATCGCGTGAAGTGACCCATTTGCCATTGGCTTTGAAGCTGCCCTCAGGCACGGTGATGTTGAGTTTGCTCAAACGCCATTCACGCCCAGCGTTGTTGCGCGGCGAGGTGGCATCGGCGTTGAGCGCTTCTATTTCGACGCGGCCCATTTTTTTACCGCGCAGTTCGAGGTCTTCCACCACGATGTCCAAGGCCGGAATGGCAACGGGCGAGTCTTCCAACAACGACTCCACCGTTTGGTCGGCGGAGGGCGGCAAACTCAGACGCGCCAAGCGCGCATAAATGCGGCCAGCGTTTTGCTGGTTGGATTGGCGATACTCCAAATAGCCACTGAATTCTTTGGCATCCAATTGCGCGCGCCATAAATACCCATCGCGTGAACCGCTGACCGATATGTTGTGCAAATTACGACCTTGCACGGTCAACGCACTGGCTTTAAGCGTCATGCGATTGGGCAAGTAACTTTGACTTTCTGGCGACAGGCTGACGTTGGCATTGACATGGGCGTTGTACGCTGCGCTTGATTTGGCCGGGGACAAAATTTGCAACCATTCATCCAGTGAAACGCTGGGTAAATTGACAACCGCCACCACCCCTGCTTCGGTACTTTGTGCAGACGTGTTGACATCACCCACCAGCCATTTGCCGCTGACGACGCGGGCTTCGTTGCCCGTCAAGTCGCGTACGTAAGTCGCCGTCAGGGCATTGCCCCAAGACAGTTGGATGAGGTCGCGCTCTGCTTTGTTTTGACTCGCGCCTTGCACGGTGCTTTCGTATTTCAAGGCCACCATTTCTTCACTGCGCTTGTTCAGTGGCGCTGGCAGGTTCAAAGACAAACCTTGAAGTTGAGACTGGATGCTGAGCTCGCTGTGCCCACCTTTAAAGCCGAGGCTGGCGGTGTAGGCGGTGCTGCCCTTGGCCTGCTGCGCGATGGCACTGAGCAGCGGAATTTCTTTGGCTTGCTGCATGCCACTGGCCGTCGCCTGACCCTGAATTCGGATCAGCGGGTTGGCCTCTGTGCTTTTGGCTGGCAGCTTGCGTGTGCCACCGTCTAGTTTGATGGGGCCACCCAAAAACTGTGCGTTCACTCCCAGCAATGTAAAGCCAGCCTCGTTAAAGGTGATGCTGCCTTGGGCTTTTTCAAAAAGTGGCAGCGAGTTCAGCAGTCGCACATCGTTGCCGGCCAACGCAACACTGCCTTGGAGCGTGGTTTTGTCAAGCTCTGCCAATGGCAGACTGAGCTTCAAGCGCCCACTCAAAACACCCGAGCTTTGGGCTTGTGCCAATGCACCGCTGAGCATGTTGTTGACGGGTGATTGACGCAACTCATTCAGCACGATGCTGGCCGCGGCTTTGGTGTCACCTTGTACATGGACCACCACTTTGTCGCTCAGGTTGGGAATCTCGGCTTTGATTTGGGTAAATGGCACAGCCCCCCATTTGCCTGAGGCGCCATTGACTTTGAAGTTGAGTCTGTCAAATACCAAGTCACCATTGACGTTGTTCATCACCGGCCACAGGGGCTCTGGCGTGGCACTTCGCGTTGTGCTTGTGGAAGGTGGGACGTAGGCATATTGAATGTCTTTGGCTTTGCCAGAAAAACGGAACTCACCTTCTTTGGGATTGGCAAAGGGGAGCTGCAGCAGATCGCCTTTGATTTTGACTGCGACGCCTTGGACCTTGCCTTTTAGAACCGAGTCGCGGACGTAATGACGCACAGTTTGGGGCAGGGTCACGGGCAAATAACGGTGAACACGTGCAGCATCCCCATTGGCAATGTTGCCCTGCATGTCTAGCACGCCCAAGCTGCCCGGTAGGGGGCTTGGTTTCCAGTTGCCGCGCCACTCTCCGGTGAGGTCTGAGTTGGCGATGCTGACTTGAAAGTCGGGCACAGAGGTTTGGTTTTTGGTGGTGAGCCATTTCACCGTGGCCTGCAGTTTGTCCAGTGGGATGCGGGGCTCCTCAAAAATACTGGGAACGCTGATGGCGCCATTTTCAACACTGGCTTTGATCTGTCCGCCATCGGCCGTGATGTCAAAGTTGATGTGGGCGTTTTCTACGCCTGGCCATTGCGCAGTGGGGGTTCCCGTTTTGCCGGCTTCGACATAAAGGTTTTCAATTCGACCATTGGCCGCCAGGATTTGATACTTGGCGTCGGTTGCGTCAATTTGTGACTGCCATTCAATGTGCAGTGGATTGACCAAACCGCTGACTTTGTGATTGAGCAGGGCTTGTCTGGCAGGCTCGGGCAACGGCAGCTGAAGCGCAATGTTGCGAAGCGCCAATAAATCGAGCTTGTCACCCTGAAAAAGCCCTTTGGCACTTTCACCGCTGGCGGCCTCTGCGTAGGAAAAGTGGACATTGCCGCCAGGCCAATGCAGGCCATCGGTGGTGTCAAAACGCAAACCTTCTGTAGAAAAATCCAAGCCCTTGTTCAAGGGTTTGAGGGACACGCGGCCTGCAATGCTCTTAAATGACAGTGCTTGGAGTTCTGGGCTGAGTTGTGCTTTGGCATTTTCCAATACCAAGTCAGCCGTTGCTTGCTTGATGTTGCCATGGTTCAAATCGAGCCACATGCGCAATGCGCCTTGCCCTTGTGTGGCGTTGACTTTTCCTGGCAAATGTGGGCCGAGCAGGGACAAGTCGACCTCTGGAAAGTTTGCGTGAACTTGGCCGCTCCAATCTTTCAAGCGGCCGGGATGAGTCGACAGTAAGCTGCGTTTTAAATCACCCATCAAGACAAATTGCTGGCCCCAACCCGCCGGGGGAGAGGCATCAATGCGCCATTGATGCTGCCTGGCAGAGTTGCGCAAGACCAGTGCAACTTGATCCAATTGCAGAGACGTGCGCGCGCGCTGTTGCGGGTTGAAGTCGTCGCGCCAGATGACCGTGCCGTTTTGAATCACGAGTTCTTTTTGAGAAAAAAGCCAATCAGCCGCGGCAGAGTCGTTTGCACTCTCGGTCTTCAAGAGCAGTCCGGCAATTCGCCAATCCCCAGTCGAGGTTCGGCGAATGTCCAGGGTGGGCGAGTCGATGACCAGTTGTTCAACACCCAAGGCCAAAACAGAGCGAACGCTGATGGCAAAAATGACTTTGGGCAGTGTCAATGCGCGCCGACCGTCTGGCTCCAGCAAGGTCAGGTTGTGGATTTCAAAAGTGGGCATCCAGCCCGAGGACACCGCCACCAGTTTGCCCATTTGAACGGGAACGCCGATGGTCTGAGTGGCCAAATTTTCAAGCTTAGGCCGGAAGTCTTCAATTCGCGGCACAATCCAAAAATGCAATGCCGACCACGCCATGCCCAAGACAAAGCCTGCCACCAACATCGTCCACGCGGTGACGCGCAAGACAAGGCTCAGCAGTTGATACAGGGTGGAAAACTTCAGCATTCGAATCACAATACAGACATAAAGACGCAGGCAAGGAATTATGACTGCCGCGGACCCATTTGAGACAGGCACCGCCATGGATTCAACGCGCCCCCCTCCCCTCGCCGAAGGTTCTCGTTTCTATCAACGGCTACAACGACGGTATGCCGATGTGTTTGCAGGCTTGCCCACGGCAGTGCCTGAACGGGCGTCTTTAACGCAGGCATACGCCCAATTGCGGTCACAAGGCCATGATGTGGGTGGGGCGCTGCGCATCTTGCGGCAGTGGACCATGGCGCAGCTTTTGACCTTGGACTGTGAGCAGCAGGCACCGCTTGATGTCATCACCTTGGGCGTGACGCATTTGGCAGAAGTTGCGCTGGACGCGGCTTGTCAGCAAGCCTTTAAAGACCTGGATGCGCGACATGGCGTGCCCATGACAACAGCGGGGCAGCGGGCCGAGTTTTGGGTCGTTGGCATGGGTAAATTGGGTGCGCGTGAATTGAATGTCTCCAGTGACATCGATTTAATCTACGTTTACGACGAAGATGGCGAAACCACAGGCAACGACCAGGGCGCAGGCAAAATTTCTGTCCAGGAATATTTTGCGCGTGCAGTGAAGGCCATCTATACCCTGATAGGTGACACCACTGAGCACGGTTTTGTGTTTCGTGTGGACCTGGCCTTGCGGCCCAACGGTAACTCTGGCCCTAGCGTGGTTTCCTTGGGTGCCTTGGAGGAGTATTTGCTGGTCCAAGGCCGGGAATGGGAGCGTTTCGCTTGGATGAAAAGCCGCGTGATTGCACCGCGCAGCAGCATTCAAAATGGCTCGGCGGCCAGCCTTCGAAGCGTGGTGCTGCCGTTTGTGTTCAGGCGCTATTTGGACTACAACGTGTTTGAGTCTTTGCGCACCCTGCACCAGCAAATCCGCGACCATGCGGCCAAACGCAGCGCTGGCCACCCGGAGCGTGCCAATGATGTGAAACTGTCCAGAGGCGGCATTCGTGAAATTGAGTTCACGGTACAACTCTTGCAGGTGGTGCGAGGGGGGCAGTTCCCAGAGCTTCGCACACGGCCCACTTTGGACGCCCTGCAGCGTGTGGCCAAGGCCGGGTTGATGCCCGTAGAAACTGCTGAGGCATTGGCCAAGGCCTACATCTTCTTGCGCAAAGTAGAGCACCGCATTCAATATTTGGACGATCAGCAAACGCATGTGCTGCCCACCCAAGATCACGATTTGACATGGATCGCCCACACCATGGGCTACGCCGACAGTTGTGATTTTCTGACCGACCTGGACGCCCACCGAGAAATTGTGGCGCACGAATTTGACATTCTTTTGGGCGGCGATCGCGATTGCAAGGGCTGTCAAACACAGGGCACCCGTGAACGCCCAGAGCTTGAAGCCGTGCTTGATTTGTTCACCGGTGACGTGCGAACGCGGCTTGCGCATTGGCAAGACAGCCCCAAAGTGAAAAGCTTGCGAGATGACGCCAGGGGGCGCTTGATGCGTTTGCTTCAGCGTACCGCGCAGTGGTTGCAAGAAGGGCGAGTGGCTGAGGTGGCCGTGGTGCGCATGGCCGACTGGATGGAGCCGTTGATGCGCCGGGAAAGTTATTTGGCCATGTTGCTCGAGCGTCCATCGGTCCACGAGCGACTTTTGCGCTTGCTGGGGGCCGCCAAGTGGCCCGCCCGTTATTTGGTGCAACACCCAGGCGTGATCGATGAGCTGGCAGGTGGTGATGTTTTGAAGCAGCGTTTTGTGGTTGCAGATTTTGAAACCGAACTTCAGGCGCGGCGTGCGGCCCTCATGCGCACCGGAGAGGATGACGAAGAAAACCTGTTGAATTTGCTCAGGCGAGCCCACCATGCCGAAGTATTTCGCACATTGGCACGCGACGTGGAGGGCCAACTGACGGTAGAACAAGTGGCCGATGACCTGAGCGCCATGGCCGATGCCGTGCTCCGCGTCTCAGCGCAGTGGTGTTGGTCGTACCTTAAAAACAGGCACCGTGAGGTGCCGCAATTTGCCATCATTGCGTATGGCAAATTGGGTGGCAAAGAGCTGGGTTATGGCAGCGATTTGGACATTGTCTTTGTCTATGAAGACGCAGATGAACGCGCACAAGAGGTTTATGCGGCCTTCGTTCGCAAGCTCATCAATTGGTTCACCGTGAAGACCGCTGAAGGCGATTTGTTTGAAATTGACACCGCACTGCGGCCCAATGGCAGCTCAGGTTTGTTGGTGACCACTTTTGACGCATACGCCGATTATCAACAACAACGGGGCAGCAATACGGCATGGACATGGGAACACCAGGCCATGACCCGCGCCCGATTTGTGATGGGCGATGTGCACATGAAGCAGCGCTTTGACCAGGTGCGACATGCGGTGATCAGCGCGCAGCGCGATCCGCGCTTGCTGACGCAGGAAATTGTGTCCATGCGCAATCGAGTGCGCGCCGCGCACCCTGTCAAGGCCGGATTCTTTGATGTCAAGCACAGTCCCGGCGCCATGGTGGATGCCGAATTTGCCGTGCAATACATGGTCTTGATGCACACTGCCGCGCACCCAGAAATGGCCGATAACGTGGGCAACATCGCTCTTTTGCAATTGGCCGAAGAGCTTGGTTTGCTGCCCGAAGGCGTGGGATTGGCGGCCTCGGTCGCCTACCGCGAATTGCGACGTGTTCAACACAAAGCCCGTTTGAATGAAGAGCCCACCCAAGTTGAAGGCGATTCCTTGAAGACTGAGCAAGTGGCTGTTTTGGCCCTGTGGCATGCCGTTTTTCCAGCCGATGGGAAATCACCACAGGGGGCGTGACAAGGCTCAAAATTCGAAGTAAACTGACCAGTCACAAAACAGAATGGGCAGTTCAATGGCTAATTTCACATGGATCAGATGCTTGGCATTGATGGCCAGTTGCCTGGTCGTTTCGGCGGTTAGCGCGCAGCCGGCCACTCACACAGGCGCAGCCAGCGCTAGCTGCCCTGCATTGCTGAATCACACATTTGCAAGACTGCAAGATGAAAAGCCCCAGTCGCTGTGCCAATACAGTGGCAAGGTCATTTTGGTGGTCAATACGGCCAGCTATTGCGGCTTCACGCCGCAATACAAGGGCTTAGAAGCCTTGCACGACAAATACAAAGATCGAGGTTTGGTGATCTTGGGCTTTCCGTCCAACGATTTCGCACAAGAAAAAGCCACCAACCAAGAGATCGCCGATTTTTGTGAAAGCACCTTTGGTGTGAAGTTCCCCATGTTCACCAAAACCTCGGTCACGGGTGAGGCCGCCGCGCCCTTCTTCAAACAACTTGCACAAGCGCCAGGACAACGCCCCAAGTGGAACTTCTACAAATACCTGATCGGACGGGACGGCAAATTGATTGACAGCTACAACAGCATGACCAGCCCTGACAGCCGAAGCCTGGTTCAGGCCTTGGAAAAAAGCTTGGCCGTCAAACCCTCCTAAGACGTTTTCGAAAGCGTGTCATCTTGAAGTACAAAAAAATTGCGATTGTGGGCTCGGGCATCTCTGGCTTGGCCGTAGCACACAGCTTGAAAGGTCAAGCCGATGTAACGCTGTTTGAAGCAGGCGACTACTTTGGTGGTCATGCCAACACCGTCGACATCAGCCTGCCGACCGCAAACGGTGTGGTCACGCATGGCGTGGACACAGGATTTTTGGTGTTTAACGAGCGCACCTATCCCAACTTGATCAATTTGTTTGCTGAGCTGGGGGTTGAAACCGCTTTGTCAGAAATGACATTTTCTGTGCAGTCACCGCGTGCCTGGGGCACTGAAACCTTGGAGTGGAGTGGCAGCAATTTAGACACCGTGTTTGCGCAGCGGCGCAATTTGGCAAGGCCTCAGTTTTACAAAATGTTGTGGGACGTGCTGCGATTTAACAAGCTGTGCACCCACATTGCGACGCAACACAATGAAACCGCCATGCGCCAACCCTTGTCAGAATTTTTGGCGCAGCATCACTTTGGCAAGGCTTTTCAAAACTGGTATTTCTTGCCCATGATGGGCTGCATTTGGAGTTGTCCCACCGATCAAATGTTGGCATTTCCTGTGGCCACCATGATTCGTTTTTGCCACAACCACGGCTTGCTTCAAGTGAGCAACAGACCTCGCTGGTTTACCGTGGCAGGTGGTTCGCGCAACTACGTTCAAAAAATTGTTAAAAACATCGGTGACAAACGATTGAACACGCCTGTGCAGCTCATTGAGCGCGATGAGCAAGGTGTTCGAATTGTCACGCAAGGTGCGGCAGAGCGATTTGACGAAGTGGTCATTTGCACGCACTCCGACCAGGCGCTGCGCATGCTGCGTGTGCCAACGGCCGCAGAGACACAGCATTTATCGGCCATCCGCTATCAAGACAATGTGGCTGTTTTGCACACAGACGATGCGGTCTTGCCCAGCCGACGCAAAGCCTGGGCCGCATGGAATTACGCACGCGCCGAAAGCGACGACCAAGAAAGCGCGCGGGTATGCCTGCACTATTTACTCAACAAACTGCAACCCTTGCCATTTGAGCAAGCCGTGGTGGTGTCGCTCAACCCAACCCAAGCCATTGACCCCGCCAAGGTGATTCGAACGTTTGAATATGCCCACCCCGTCTTTGACTTGGCGGCAATAGAGTCGCAGCAACACATGCACCACATCCAGGGGCAGCAACACACGTGGTATGCCGGCGCATGGTTGGGCTATGGTTTTCACGAAGATGGCCTGAAGTCTGGTTTGGCCGTTGCCAGAGAGTTGCTGCTGAAAGTGAACGCATGAACACGGGCGGCATTTTCATTGGGCATGGACAAATCAGGCATGTGCGATTGCGCCCTGCCCACCACGCTTTTAACTATGCTGCATATTTTGTGATGCTGCCCATGCGGCACCTTCAAACAGTGCTTCGCAACCCAGAGGCTTGCAAAGACTTGGCCTTCCCTGTCAATCGATCTGGTCTGATGTCCTTTTACGACGTGGACCATGGCGATGGTCGGCTGCCTGCGCAAGGTGGCGCTTTGGCTTGGTTGGAGGCGCTGTTGGCTGAAGCGCAAGTCAATGATGCCGATGGTGAAATCTGGCTTCAAACATTTCCACGTGTCATGGGTTACACCTTCAAGCCGGTCAGCTTTTGGTACTGTCATCGCCAAGACGACAGCTTGGCCGCCATCGTGGCCGAGGTGCACAACACCTTTGGCGAGCGGCATTGCTATTTGGTGAAGGCGCCCAAGTGGGGCACAACAGCACTTGCCGACAAGGTATTTCACGTCTCACCCTTTTGTGACGTTGCGGGTCATTACCAATTCAGATTCATGCGAACGACGCACGACGGAAAACAACGCATCGTTGCGCGTGTCGACCATGGCGACGAACACGGCCCATTGATTCAAACCAGTCAAAGCGGTGCTTTGATAACGGCCACAGCCAGTGAGATACGGCGCACTTTTTGGCGCTATCCCTTATGGACCCTGGCGGTGATGCTACGGATTCATTGGCATGCCATGTGCTTGTGGCTGAAACGGGTTCCGTTTTTTCACAAACCACCACCGCCCGCGCAATTTGTCTCTGTTGGGCAAGTCGACGCCACTTCAATTTCTCAATCCAGCTGAACATGAACACCACCACATCTTCTGGCACCACCCTGTCCCTTCAATCGGCACCATTGGCAGCACGACGCGTGTTGCAGTTGCTTGAAAAAATTGAGCACGGCACCCTGACCGTTCAGTTTCCAGACCGCAGTTTGAAAGTGTATGGCAATGGCTCAATGCCACATGCGGCCATCAGCTTGGGCAACTGGAACGTCTTTTCTGCCAGCATGAAATCAGGCGACATCGGCTTTGCCGAGTCGTACATTGCCGGCGATTGGCGTACACCCTCGCTGAGCGATTTGTTGCGCGTCATGATCCAAAATCGCCGCGTTGTTGAAGACTTAATTTACGGCTCGTGGTGGGGACGCATGCTGTACCGCGTGCGCCATTTGCTCAACCGCAATCACAAAGCCAATAGCCGTAAAAACATTCACGCTCACTACGACTTAGGCAATGCGTTTTACGAGCTGTGGTTAGACCACACCATGAATTACTCATCTGCGTTGTTTGAGGGCGATTTCAGTCGCAGCATGCAAGAGGCGCAGAACGCTAAAGTCAGGCGTGCGCTGCAAGCCACCGATGTGGCGCCAGGCGCGCGGGTGTTGGAAATTGGTTGTGGCTGGGGTGCCTTGGCAGAAATGGCCACCATGGACATGGGGGCACATGTGACTGGGGTGACTTTGTCGACCGAGCAGTTGGCCTTTGCCAATGCGCGTATGAAATGGAATGGCAAGGCAGACCAAGCTGACTTGCGCTTGCAAGACTATCGCGACATTGACGATGGTCCTTACGACGCTGTGTGCTCAATTGAAATGGTGGAGGCGGTGGGGCAGGCGTACTGGCCAACGTATTTTCAAACCGTCAGCAAGTTGTTGAAGCCTGGCGGCAAGGCGTGCATTCAAAGCATCGTGATCGACGATGCTTTGTTTGACCGTTATGTCAAATCGACCGACTTTATTCAGCAATACATTTTTCCAGGCGGTTGTTTGCCCAGTCCTTCCGAATTCAGGAAGCAAGCACAACTGGCGGGTTTGGTTGTGATCGATGAATTGAAATTTGGCCCCGATTACGCAGAAACCTTGCGACGCTGGCGCCATGAATTCATGGCGCAGGAGGCGCAAGTTTTGACTTTGGGCTTTGACACCAAGTTCCTTCGTACTTGGGAGTTTTATCTGGCCTATTGTGAAGCTGCATTTGATGAAGCCAATACAGATGTGATTCAGTTCACATTGCAAAAGGCGGCATGACATGACGTGGGTGTGCTGGGGTTTACGGCAAGGTTTCGTGGCGCTGCTCCTGGCCACCATGACCTGGTCGGTACAGGCCAACGACAACTTGTTGCCAGGCACCAAGCCCTCAAGCACTCAGCGCTATCAAGTGTGGGGCTTTGAGGTTTATGACGCGCGCCTGTGGACGCAGCCGGGATTTTCTGTGCAGCAATACACGGCGCATCCCTTTGCATTGGAGTTGTCCTACTTGCGAAGTTTTGAAGGCTTGGCGATTGCCAAGCGTTCACTGGACGAGATGCACAAAGTGGGCAACATCAGTGAACGGCAAGAAAAAGATTGGCTCAAGGCCATGAGCGAGATCTTTCCAAATGTGCGCAAAGGCGATCGTTTGGTGGGTGTTTACAAGCCCAACGAAGGTGCTGAGTTTTGGTTTCAGCAACGTCGCCTTGGTGTTGTCATGGACCCTCAGTTCGCCAAACTTTTCTTTGGCATTTGGTTGCATGAAGCCACCTCAGCGCCAGCCATTCGCCAAGCCTGGGTCAATGGTTTATGAGCGCGTCATTGCGCACCTCACATGCATTGGGCGCATCGTATGGGCTGTTGGCCCTGCCGCTTTCGTTTGTGGCCTTGCCCATGTACGTCAACTTGCCGCATGTGTATGCCACGCAATTTGCCGTGCCTTTGACCACGCTCGGTGTGGTGTTGTTGCTCAGTCGCTTGTTGGATGCTTTTGTAGACCCTTGGATGGGACGCATCAGTGATGTTTTGTACGGCAAATCAAAGCGGGCCATTGGTGCCGCAGCCGTGCTGTTGTCTTTCTTGCTCGGCGTGTCATTTGCGGCGCTGTTTTTCCCGCCACATTTCACATCGGCGAGCGGCTATGTGGCGTGGGTTGCCGTTTGCGTGAGTGTGTGTCACCTGACCTACAGCGGCCTGAGCATCCTTCATCAGGCATGGGCTACGCGTTTGGGGGGTGATGCCGCACAACAAAGCCGTGTGATCGCTTGGCGCGAAGGCGCTGGCTTGGTGGGCGTGGTGTTGGCTTCGATGTTGCCTGCAATTGCCGGATGGACCACCACCACCTTGTTGTTGAGTGTGTTGTTGATCGTGGGGCTGTGGTCATGGCGCCGGGTCTTTCAGACGGGCGCTGCGGTGGTGCCACAAGAAGGAGCCCAACCTAGCTCGCAAGCCATGTCTTTGCCTGTTCAGCAAACGCTGTTTTTGAAACTGTTGTGCGTGTTCATGCTCAATGGCATCGCCAGCGCAGTGCCTGCGAGTTTGGTGATGTTTTTTGTTGAAGACCAAATTCAAGCCTCAGCGAACGTTGCGCCCTGGTTTTTGGGTGTGTACTTTGTCGCGGGCGTGTTGTCCCTGCCGGTTTGGCTGAAGCTGGTTCAACGATTTGGATTGGCACAGACGTGGGCGGCCGGCATGGTCTTGGCGCTCTGCAGTTTTGCCTGCGTGAGCTACTTAGGCCCCGGCGATGAAGGCCTCTTTTTTGCCGTGTGCGTTGCCTCTGGCGTTGCCTTGGGCGCTGACATGGTGGCTCCTGGCGCCTTGCTCAATCGCGTCATTGATCACCTGGGTCATCGAGGCAATGCAGAAGGTTTGTATTTGGGTTGGTGGAACCTCATCAGCAAATTCAATCTGGCCATAGCGGCAGGCTTGTGCCTACCGCTCTTGGCCAGCTGGGGTTACGCACCAGGCGTGAAGAGTGCCGAGGGCCTGCACGCACTCTCCCTGGCCTATGGTGTGTTGCCTTGCGTTTTGAAAACAGTGGCGCTGGCGGCTCTTTTCTATTTTTGGATTCAACCGTCTGCCACCGCGCTGACATCAAGGGACAACACATGAACAGACGGCACTGCTTGCAACGCATCTCACATAGCATCACCGCTCCCTGGATGTTACGAACAGCGGGGGTCGCTGCATTGACAGCTGGCGCTGGCGTTTTGTCGGGTTGTGCAGGGCCTCAAGTGGCCGATTACGCCGCACAAACACTCACACTGGATCTGCGCAACTACTTCAATGGCGTGGTCGATGCCTGGGGTGTTTTCACCGATCGCTCTGGCCGTGTGGTGAAACGTTTCAAGGTGGTGATGGACTGTCAATGGCAAGGCGACGAAGGTGTCTTAGACGAAGCCTTCACGTATGCCGATGGCACCCAGCAACGCCGCATTTGGAAACTCAAAGCCTTGCCGCAGGGTCGTTATGAAGGCCGCGCTGATGATGTGATTGGCCTGGCTGCAGGCGAAGTAAGGGGCAATGCATTTCGATGGCAATACACCTTGGCATTGCCGGTGGATGGCACGGTATGGCATGTGCAGTTTGACGATTGGATGTACCTGATGGATGAGCAAGTGATGATGAACAAGGCGGTCATGCGCAAATGGGGTGTGACGCTTGGGGAGGTGACGCTTTCTTTTAAGCGCAGAACGCCCAGCGGTTCAGGTCGTTTGTCATGAACATCGATGCGGCAAAAGTAGGGCGCGTGGGCGTGCCCCTGAAGTCACAGACCCCAGCTGCCAAGCGTCGCTGGGGGGCGCCCTTGAACCAACCCATGGTTCAGTGGCAAGGCCGTCGTGTGTGGTTGATCGGGGCCTCTAGCGGCATCGGTTTGGCGTGTGCCAAAGCCTTGCATGCGGCAGGTGCGCATGTGGTGATTTCTGCACGCGAGCTGGGTGTGGTGGCAGAGTGGGCCGACACATGCAAACAACAAGGTCATGCCATTGGTTTGTTGCCATTGGATGTGACCGACCCCTTGCAAGTTCGGTACGCCATGCGTCAAGTCGTGGCCATGGGGCCTTTGGACATGGTACTTTATTGTGCCGGGCATTACCGTGCGCAGCGGGCAACGGCCTTTGATTTGACCGACATGTTGCGGCACCAAGAGGTGAACTACAACGGTTTGCTGCGCGTGCTCGACGTGGCCCTGCCGGTGCTGCTGCAGCAAGGCTTTGGTCATGTGAGTCTGGTGAGCAGTGTGGCGGGTTGGCGCGGTTTGCCCAATGGTTTGGCTTACGGCCCCACCAAGGCTGCCGTGACACATTTGGCAGAAACTTTGTACATGGATTTACAAGACAAAGGGATTGGCGTGAGTTTGATCAACCCTGGCTTTGTGGCCACACCGCTGACTGCGCAAAATAATTTTCAGATGCCAGCCTTGATGTCGCCAGAGGATGCGGCCAAAGCCATGTTGCAGGGCTGGGCCGAGGGCTTGTTTGACATTCATTTTCCCAAGCGATTCACGCTTTGGCTGAAGGTGCTGCGACTGCTACCCTACCGTTTGTATTTTGCCTTGGTACGCCGTTTTACAGGATTGTGAACATGGACAACAGCGCGCGACAACGTTTTGCACAAATAGCACACTACTTTGAAACACTCACGCCGCAAAGCGTGTCTGTGCTGAAAGACCACTACAGCGCATCCGCGCGTTTCAAAGATCCTTTCAACGACGTCACTGGGGTGCCAGCCATTGAGAAAATTTTTGAGCACATGTTTGCGTCACTGCACCAACCGCGTTTTGTGATCACAGGCCAAGTGGTCGATGGCCACCAAGCATTTTTAACCTGGGAGTTTCGTTTTCACTTCAAGCGGTTTGACACGCAAACGCCACAAGTGGTGCTGGGCACCAGCCATTTGGTGCTGGATGCTCGGGGGTGCATCAGCTTGCACCGCGACTATTGGGATGCGGCCGAAGAGCTCTACGAAAAATTGCCTGGCGTTGGCCTATTGATGCGTTGGCTCAAAAAAAGGGCCAACAGTTAAAAGGCTGTTGGCCGACCGCAAGTAGCCTTGCGTATTAGGCCGGCAAGCTGTCAATGAAACTGGGTCGCTGCATCAACTTGGCATAGAGCTTGTCAAGATTGGGATACGTTTCGCGCCATTGAATGCTTGGAAAACGGAAATCCAAATAACCCACCGCACAGCCGACAGCGATGTCCGACAAGCTCAGGTGTGAGCCTGAACAATAGGCCTTGTCGCCCAGGCCCTGCGACATGGCGCGCAGCGACTCTGAAATTTTGTGCAGTTGGCGGTCAATCCATGCTTGGCTGCGTTGTTCGGCTGGGCGATGTGGCCAAACGGCCTCCATGCGTGCCAGTAACGCCGCGTCTAACAGTCCATCTGCCAAGGCTTCCCAGGTTTTGACTTCGGCGCGTTCACGGCCGTTGCCAGGAATCAATTTGCCAACAGGCGACAAGGTGTCCAGGTACTCCACAATGACGCGGGAATCAAACACGGCTTCGCCGCCTTCCAAAACCAAACATGGAACTTTGCCCAAAGGGTTGGAGGCATGGATGGTGGTGTTTGCAGACCACACATCTTCCACCACCATTTGGTAGTCAAGTTTTTTTTCTGCCATCACGATGCAAACCTTGCGGACGTAAGGGCTCGTAGGTGAACCAATCAATTTCATGTGTTTGTTCTTGTAAAAATCGTCAAAAGCGCTTCTAAGTGCCATGCATTCTAGAGGAATCGAGGCCTCAGTCATGTGTCAGGGTCAGAACTTACAATCAGCGTATGACATCTTCTCCTATTTCCGCCCTTTCGCCTTTGGATGGCCGTTACGCCAACAAACTCAATGCCCTGCGCCCCCTCATGAGCGAGTTGGGTTACATGCACCGACGCGTTCAAGTGGAGATTGCTTGGTTCATGGCCATGTCGGACGCAGGATTTTCAGAATTCAAACCCTTGTCCTTGGGCGCACGCCGTTACCTCACAGGATTGGTCACGCAGTTTTCTGAAGAAGATGCATTGGCCATCAAGGAGATTGAGAAGACCACCAACCATGATGTGAAGGCTGTGGAGTATTGGATCAAATCCAAGTTCAAGGACCGACCAGAATTGGAACAAGCTTCTGAGTTTGTGCACTTTGCGTGCACCAGCGAGGACATCAACAACACCAGCCACGCTTTGCAACTCAAGGGTGCACGTCAGCAAGTGATCTTGCCCGCGCTGGACGAAGTCATTGAACAATTGCGCGGCATGGCTCATGCGTATGCGGCGGTGCCCATGCTCAGCCGCACACATGGACAAACGGCCAGCCCCACCACAGTGGGCAAGGAGTTGGCCAACGTGGTGGTCCGTTTGCGCGGCACCCGCGAAAAAATTGCTACGGTGCCCTTGAAAGCCAAAATGAATGGTGCCGTAGGCAATTACAACGCGCACTTGTCTGCATGGCCTGAGTTTGATTGGGAAAACTTTTCCAAGTCGGTGGTGGAAACACCTGAGGCCCACGAAGCGGGTGCTTCCAGCGAGCACTGGGGCTTGGGCTTGTCATTTCAGCCCTACAGCATTCAAATTGAACCGCACGATTACATGGCCGAATTGTTCGATGCGGTGGCCCGCACCAACACCATCTTGATCGATCTGTCGCGTGACATTTGGGGTTATGTCAGCTTGGGTTACTTCAAGCAACGCCTTAAAGCAGGTGAGATTGGCTCATCGACCATGCCCCACAAAGTGAACCCCATTGACTTTGAAAATGCAGAAGGCAATTTGGGTTTGGCCAATGCCGTCCTGAAACATTTGTCAGAGAAGTTGCCCATCAGCCGTTGGCAGCGCGACCTCACCGACTCAACGGTGTTGCGCAACATGGGTGTGGCTTTGGGCTATTCGGCACTGGCTTACGCATCCCTCATGACGGGTCTGAAAAAACTCGAATTGAACGAAGAATGCTTGGCGCAAGATTTGGATGCATCATGGGAGGTCTTGGCAGAACCCATTCAAACCGTGATGCGCCGCTATGGTGTTCAAGGCGCCTACGAAAAACTGAAAGAAGTCACGCGAGGCAAAACCGTGACGGCCGAAGCTTTGCATGGTTTGATCAAAGGCTTGGACATTCCGCAGGCCGAAAAGGAACGTTTGTTGGCCATGACGCCTGGCAGCTACATTGGCAAAGCCATTGAGCTGGCCAAACGGGTCTAAGCGAGTCATCTCAGCATGGCCCTTAAATCCACCATCTACAAAGTCAATCTTTCCATTGCAGACATTGACAACAGTTACTACGCCGATCACGCGCTAACCTTGGCGCGCCATCCCAGCGAAACCGACGAGCGCATGATGATTCGCTTGTTGGCCTTGGCGCTCAATGCGTACAAACTTCAAAGTGACTTGAATGGCGATGGCGTCTTAGCGTTTGGCGCGGGTTTGTCCGATCCTGACGATCCTGATTTGTCGCTACGTGACTTTACAGGTCAAACCCGCTTGTGGGTGGAGGTTGGACAGCCTGAAGACAAACCCTTGAACAAAGCTTGCCAAAAGTCTGACGCTGTCATGGTGTATTGTTTTAACCATGCCGCAGAGGTGTGGTGGCGCGGCATTGAAAGCAAGTTGTCGCGCATGGACAAGTTGCAAGTGTGGCGTGTGCCGACGGAGGCCAGTCAGGCGTTGGCCAAATTGGCCGAACGCAGCATGCAAATTCAAGCCACCGTGCAAGAAGGTGCGCTTACCTTAAGCAACAGCAAAGACAGCGTGCACCTCGAAGTGGTGCGCTGGAAATAAGGCCGCTGAAAACGTGCGCTGAAGGCGCTCAGTTTTGAAAGCCCAAGGGCACTTGCGCCTCTGCGGCGGCGCGCGCCAAGTGCCGGTCTTCTGCGGCCCGCTCGGCATAGCGATTGAAACGCCATGACGTCCCGTCAACGGTAATTCGGCGCCACACCGTGCGCTTTTCGCCGGGGCTCATTTCAGTCCACAGTTGCACCTCTTCAAAACTCCGGCCACAACCCTTGCATTCAGGATCGCCTTGAAATGTGGAGCAAATGGCAATGCACGGCGTATCGGGGGTGCTGGCATACCAAGCTTGCCAAGCTTCTGCCGCCGCCAGTGGCAAGGTGTATTCATCGGCTTCTTCTTCTTTGTAATAGACCATGAGCGCGTAAATCTCTGCCAGTGCTCGTAATTCGCGCGGCAATGTCACCCCGTCCGGAGAGGGGTTCTTTTGGCGCCAGTAATTGATCGACGCTTCGATGTCAGTGATGTGGATGCCAGCCATGAGGTCTTTAGAGAAGGACCGGAATCATAGCGTTTTGTGAAAGCACTTGGCGCCTTGCTTGAATTGCAAGCCATTGAAGGCGTCGGCAGGCGCCTGCGTGCATAAGATCTGTTCATGAGTACCGCTTTGGTGCTCAAAACAGGAATCAACATGTACAAAACAACTCAATTTTCAAACGCGCTGCAATTGGACTTTTGGCCCGCTGCGATGGGAGGCTTCGCTTTGGATGTCTCTCAGGCGTTGGGCCATCACTTGCTTTGGGGCATGACAAATTTTGGCGTTGCTGCTGATGCAAACCTCTATTTTCATCCCCACTTTGCCCGCGAAACTGAATCAATTGAGCTTCAACTTTTACCAACTCTGCCACTCATCCCAGAGGTCGAAAGCGTTGGCATCGCAACGCCTCTTGCGCCGCTGGTCTTCGATTATTTTTAATTTAACGCACACAAGGAACACGCTATGCAAGTTTGCAATACGGCCGAAACACAACAAGTTTGGGGTCAAGGTTTTTGGGATTTTTTCAAGTTTGAATCAGGCACCTCAAGCGGTGTCCGAAACGATGGCCAGCCACTTGGCGCAGGCTGCGGTACGGCCTTGTTGGACGGGTTGGTACCCGATGTGATGTTTGGCATCAACTTGCAGTCCGCTTGCGCCGCACACGACAACCGTTACAACATGTGCGGTTTTGAAAAATCTGCGGCCGACAATTTGTTGCACGATGATATTTTGGTGTCTTGTGAGTCGCAGGGGGGCAACGGGCTCTTGTGTGCGGTCATTGCAACGTCTTATGGCTTTGGCGTTAGTTTGGGTGGCGGTAAGGCCTATTCCATTTCGCAAGAAAAAGTTTGTTTTGAAATGAACTGACATGACATCACCTTTGCACATGTCGTTATCAGCCTGCACTGTTGCAAAGGTGACGCCCTTGTGGCGCCACTTTTGCTTGATGTTGCTCGCTCTTTTCATGCCGTATGCGCAGGCCGGTACCACAGAGTTGTTCAATGGCGTGCCCATTGATTTTGGTGAAACCTTTCTTCATGAAAAACGCGCCTTGCAGTTGCATCGCGTTCTAAGCGCACAACAAACCCTTTGGGTTCGAGATGCCATGGCAAGAATCGCCGCAACAGTCAATGAAGCGCGGTCTGCATCCCATCAAGAAAGCAATAGCTGGCGAAAAAACACCAGCGCTCAAATGATTGAATTGAGAAATGCGCTGGATGCTTCGGGGGTTGACCCCCGCCTGGGCCTGGCAGTCAAGCAAATACACAACTGGCACGTCAGCGCCAGTTACATTCAGTTTGAGGTGGACTACTACATGCCCAGTCATGTGGGGCAGTCGCCAGAAATTTACAGAGACAGTTACAGCGTTTCAAAAACAGCCACTGACTGGCATTTCAGTGGCCACCCCACGGCCACACCCATTGGCAAATTGAGTTGTCAATTTGTCAACGCCTTGTGGGTGTGTCCAGCATCACCCCTCAGACCTTGATGTGTCCCACGCCGAGTGCCCGGTCCGGTGCTTGGCGCAGCGCTCGTCGTGGGCTCGGTTCTTGGGCGCGTTTATCGCTCTTGCCGCTCCAAGAGTTGTTCGCGCAACAGGCCCTGTGCAAACCGCAAGCGAGCATCCACAATGGACGCTTCAATGTGGTCTGATGCTGGCGCGTTCAATCGACGGGAGGCATCTTGTGCGGCTCTAAAGCGATCAACAGCGGCACCAAAATCCATGCGAGCCAATTGTGCTTCACCTTCCGCCCTTAAAGATGCCAAGGGCCGACCTTGCGCCGCCAGGGCCGTGGCCAATACCTGCCATGCCTGTGCATCCTGATGGTTTTGAAGCACCCAACGTTGCAACGCTGAGATGGCTTGTGCCAAGGTTTGCGAGGTTTCCGCATGGGGGGATGAAACCTGTAAACGCGCACTGGCTTGTGCCAGATAAATCAATTCAGGCCTCTGCCACAAGCTGTTAGGTTGCACCGCCACATGACGGAGTGCATGCAGCACGCCGCGCATGTCGTCCTCTTTGAACGCCAGTTCTGCTTCAAGCAACTGAATCAGCCGTTTGGTGGAGGCATGCCTGGCCGAGGCTTGTTGCAAGCGCGGTAACAAGGCGCGTGCTTGTGCCATGTCACGCAGCTGCATCCAAGACAAGCAAGCCCCATACAAAATGCCGATTTGTTTGGCGATAGGCTGTTTGGCCACACTGGCATCGGCGGCTTCCTGCCCCCATGCCCGCAAAGCGTCTACGCCAGGTTGTGCAAACACACGTGCTCTGGCAGACATCATGGCCTGCACCAAATCCTCATTCAGAGGCGTCGCACGAGGTGCTTGCAATTGCTGACGGGCTTGCATGTCTGCCATGCGTTCACTGCTCAGTGGATGGCTGCGCAAATATGGAAACGCGCCGTTGTCATTCAGGCTAGATGCTTGCTGCAATTTGCCAAACATGGTGACAAAACCTTGCGTGTCAAAGCCGGCGTCAGACATGACGCCATAACCAATTCGATCAGCTTCGCGTTCCATCTCGCGAGAAAAATTCAATTGGGACTGCGCAGCCATCGCTTGTCCGCCCACAATCATGGCCTGAGCACCTTGCGGACTTTTGCTGGCAGCCAACATCCCCAAAATCATGGCGCCAATAAGCCATGGCGTCATGCGGGCCTGATCCCCCATTGATCGAGAAATATGCCTTTGCGTGACATGACTCAGCTCATGTGCCATAACCGATGCCAACTCATCGCGTGTCGTCACCACGCTGATCAAGCCTAAGTGGATACCGAGATACCCTCCTGGCAATGCGAAAGCGTTGACGGAACGATCGCGACCTATCAATATTTTCCAAGCAAAGCGATCTTGCAACTCGGCAGACATTTCACCTCGCGATTGCGCGCCTTTGACCAAAGCTTGCCAAATGTGATGCAAATACTCATCTAGGACAGGATCTTCCAAATAATCGGGGTCGCGATAAAGCTCGCGCGCAATGCGATCACCTAGCCTTCGTTCGGCCGCGAGGGTGATGTCGGCGCCATCTCCCAAGGCGGGCAAATTAGAGGTGCTGACGGGCAGCTGCGACCACACCGGGGTCAGCAGCATCGACAAGGCCACAATGGCCATCAGCGGTTTGGATTTGGCAGTCAGAAGCTTCAAGGAGGGTTACCGACTTCTAAGGTGAATCTGAACACCGTATCATGCGCGATCTGCGTCAAGCTTTTGTAAATGGTTTTCACCAGTCTTTTCTTCACAACCATGACCCCATCTTCGCCTAACTCGTCATCGCCCCTAACCCACTTTGATGCCCAAGGCCAGGCGCACATGGTGGACGTCGGTGCCAAAGCGTCAACGCACAGAGTGGCTGTGGCAACGGGGTCCATCCACATGTTGCCCGCCACGCTGGCACTGGTGCAATCTGGCACTGCAAAAAAAGGCGACGTCTTGGGCATTGCCCGCATTGCCGGCATCCAAGGTGCCAAGCGCACGGCCGATTTGATTCCGCTGTGCCATCCCTTGGCGTTGACCCGTGTGGCACTAGAGTTTGACATTCCCGCATCGGCGGCAGTGCCGACCATTGTGTGCCGCGCCACAGCCGAAACGGTGGGTCAAACCGGTGTAGAAATGGAAGCCCTGACCGCCGTCCAAGTGGCCTTGCTGACCATTTATGACATGTGCAAAGCCGCGGACCGCGGCATGACCATTACCGATGTGAAGTTGTTAGAGAAGCAAGGCGGCAAGACGGGGCATTGGGTGGCAGAGAAGTAAACACTGACATTTGTTAGGCTTAGTAAACGCTGAAATTCGAGTTTGTCCAATTCCTGTCCAAACCAGGAATGAAAATGGCATCTTTTCGATTGCGAGGTACGCGGTGGCAAGCACGCGTCCAGAGAAATGGTTTTCCCCCTGAAGTTCAGACCTTCGTCACTCGTCAGGATGCGGAAAAATGGGCGAGGTCCATAGAGGTCGATATGGACCGTGGCCTTTACATAAGTTCCTCAGAAGCACAGAGAACAACGATGGCATTTCTAATCGACAAATATTGTCGAGAAGTTCTTCCAAGAATGAAGGGTGAAAAAGAGGACCGAATACGCTTGATGGCAATTCGACGGCACAAGATTTGTAGCATTCCACTAACCCAGTTAACGCCATCAGTCCTTGGAAAATACAGGGATGAACGATTGGAAAAAGTCTCGTCGGGAACCGTAATTCGCGAATTTGCTTATTTTTCAAGCATCATCAATCTTGCTCGTAAGGAATGGGGAATCAACCTAGAAAATCCAGTGTCTAAAGTGCGAAAGCCTTTAAGTCCTCAGGGAAGAAACAGGGTACTAAGTAAATTAGAACGAGCAGAACTACTTTTAGCAGTCAAGCCACAGGGCAGACGAAGCCCTTGGCTTGAGCCTGTAGTAATCTTTGCGCTTGAAACAGGAATGAGACGCAGCGAAATATTGTCTTTGCGTTGGAAAGATATCGATTTCACGAAACGCCTTGCATCGCTTGAGATGACAAAAAATGGAGAAAGGCGAGTTGTTCCACTATCTTCGATTGCCATAGCTAATATCGACAGGCTACCAAGGTCTATTGATGGGAAAATTTTCCCCATATCTGCTTATGCACTTGCTGCATGTTTTAACCGCGCAATAAAGAGGGCTGGAATTGAAGATTTTAGATTCCATGACCTAAGGCATACAGCGATAACCCAACTTGCTGAAAAACTCCCAAATTTAATTGAACTTGCTGCCGTAACGGGTCACAAAAGTCTGAAGATGCTCCAGCGTTACTACCATCCGAATCCAGAGGACTTAGCAATAAAAATTGGGTGATAGCATTGAAAATGAAACAGACAAAACAAATGATTAGATATGACAAATGCGGCAGATTTTCATCAGCTTTTTACAGCCAAACAAGTTGCCTCATTAATGGAAGGCTTAGACCTAACTGCAGAGCCTAGCCAGGGCGGTGCAATTCTTTTATTAATAGATGCCTATGAAGAAGCATTTATTAACCAGTCATCCAAGTTGGCTCTAAAGAGCCACACTTTGAGCCATCTTACTGGCGCACACCCTTTACCAAGCATTCGCTTACAGGAATGGAAAGATAGCAACCTTGGACACTTTGTGAACCAGAAGTTTTATCGTCCAGATATTGAACGATGGCTACAGGTTAACAATTTTCCGTCGGCCTATAGTTTCAAACCTACGAATTCTAAAAATGTAGACTCTGAAGCTTCTATAGCAAATGAACCTAGCCATGAAAGAAGGCAACGGCGTTATCAATTGCTTGTCGACCATTGCAAATTAACTAATCAAAAAATCCCAAAAACCGACTATGAGCGTATGCCACAGGGCGTAACAAAGCTGGCAAATGACGAACAAATTAGTAGGCAAGCTTTTACTCAGGATGTACGAAAGTACATTAATCAAAAATCATCAGATTAAAGCTAGTTGAAAAGTGCAAGCAGGAAGCAAGTAAAAGGCAAGAAATTACCTGCTGAAAAGTGCGAATAATCAGCGACCATGTTCAATGAAATTAAAGGTAGAAACATGGTTAAGCAAGTGGATTTTGTGGAGTTCCCACGTTTGGAACAAGTCACCAAACCTAATCTAACGACAAAGGAATTTTGCTTTTATACAAACCTTTCCCAGCAAACAGCATGGCTATGGTCGTGCAAGGGCAAAGGTCCAATTAGGCCCTTGCATATTGGCCGAAAGTTAAATTGGCCAACTCACTTAGTGAAAAAACTGTGTGAGGTTTCATAAATGAAAAAGACCCTGCACCGCGCCAACGATATCAGGGTCACTGGGGAAAGCTTTGAGTTTCTTCCAGTGCATAAATTTTGCCTGATTCATCGCACTTTGTATAGCCAACGAAAGTCCGGCTATTCCTCTGAACCTCACAAAACAAAAGTGGTTAACACGAGCATTGTTTTGAAAGGTAAAAAGGAGCATTCTCATGTTGGTTGAAATCAATAACGCCGAAAGTGCATTGTTTGCAATTCCTTCAGACATATCTAGAGAAGAATGGGTGCGAGTATTAATGGCTGCCCATGCTGCAGGATTAAGTTTGCAACAAGCGATTGAGTGGAGTTCTACTGCTTCCAATTTTGATATTAAAGCCTGCGAAGCAACTTGGAGAAGCATCAAATCAGATGGAGGGATTGGCCCTGGAACTTTATTTGCAACTGCAATTCAGTATGGTTGGAAACAGACACCGAGATTAGGACATCTGGCAAATAACTCAAAAGCCCAAAAGATACTCAATGAATTATGGTTACGGGGTGTTGCAGTAGATAGAGAAAACTTTTATGTTCAATCAAAATCTGCTGGAGATGCTCCTTTAGATGGCCTGAGAGAGTTGCCCACAGAAGACCATTACAAATTGATGGGCCAAAGTATGGCTGGAGCTTTGATGGTGCCTGTTCTAAGAACGGATATACGAATGAAAGGTGAACTTCAAGACCAGTCTATAGAGAAAGGTATTTTGTTAGACGATGCAATTCGTTTGGGTGCATCTAAATTAAATTGCCAAAAGGATAGGAGAACTACTCGAGCGAAGGAGGCAATTGAAGGGCTTGTAAATCAAGGCATATTTAAATTGCAGAATGGATGTTTGTTGCAACAACATATGACTTTGCCAAGCTAATTCAACCCCGATTTCTCCTCCCCTTATAGGGGAGGAGGTGTACTTCGGTTTCGAATTTTTCCTATGTTCATCTAAACGGAGAAATTCGGTTTAGGGCGAACTGGCTTTTACACTTTTTTGGAAATCTTCTACTGCGACTTGAGGAGAAATAGTTAATTTTGAATGGAAGTCAAAATGCCATTATCAAAATATAAGTAATTGTTACCTCCGTAAACCCACTGTTCTGAAGACCCGCGTGTAGTAGTAGTTTTATTAACTGACATTGGCTTGCCCCAGTTGGAAGCGAGGACTTGTTCAACACTCATTCCAAGTCTTACGCCCGATTTAGGTTTGGCTCCATTTTTCTGTGTATTTTTACGGGCCTGATACGCAGCAATAAATTGCTCTGGAGGAACTGGGTATAAGTACTCTTCGTAATCAAGCATGGTTTCGCCCCCCTCGATTAAGGGTATGAGCTTTACTTTTTTGACTCCAATATTTAACTCTTTGGAATCTAGCTCAAGGTAACCAATCTTCCCATCAGGAAACTCGACCTTTGCATAGTGTTCACCATCTTCACCTTTTTCTATTCCTAAAACAGTGAAGCTATTAACTGTCGTAACAAAGAATTTTTCAGAACCTGAGCGTCTAGCAAGGTCACGAAATGAAATGTGAAAAATTGCTTTTGGATTTGGCTTAATCCAAAAAGTCCTTCCAACAATTGAACTAGCTCTTTTATCAAAAGCAGCTTGTTTTTCGGCCTGTTCTTCTTTCTGTTTATCTGCAATGAATTCTTTTTCAGTTTTGTATTGAGCAGATGTATGTGACGCAAGCCCCAACATTAAAAATAAAAAAACTACTTGGATTTTGTTGAGATTCATAGTCTTTGTCCTTGAGTACTGAATAGGAATTGAAGGGCAGCTAAACAAGATTTGAAACTTAAATTTGCTGATGTTTTAAAGTAGCAAGCGAGGGGCAAATTTCACAATATGGGAAAATCAGCCCCCCCCAGTTAGCATTAAAAATTGAAGAATTAACTTTGGTTTTTAACTTGAATGTCCATTACTAGACAAGCATGGTCTGAGGATTTAGTTCGGATAGATTCCTGAGTATAAAAAATAGTATTTACAGCTTTATTCAGAGTCGCGCTCAAAAGGGCGTTGTCAATGCGAAAGCCGTTTCCTTTATTGCTATACCAACTGAACTCTCTGATTTCAGGGTTCCTACTTCGCCAAGCATCAATCCAGCCATCGAGTAATAGTTCTTTAAGGTTTTCAACGCATTGAAAGGTGTTTGAAGACTCATCTATCCAATGGAAACCAGTATTGAAATCGCCAATAAGGGCGGCAGATTTAATTGATTGCGGGTGGAATTCAGACTTAATGAATTCAAAAAGTGGAGCTTTATGTTTACCCTGTGGAAAGTAAACGCCAATCAACTTAGTTCCAAAAATATCAATCACTCTAATGCGTTGCGTACACCAATCATTTGTTGAATTTGGCTCTCCAAGCTGAAATTCCAAAAGAGGTAATTTTGAGAACCAGCGTAACTGGTTGAGATTCGGGGGGCCAGAAATTTCAGAGCAATAAATGAAACCAGCCTCATGTAACTGAGTAGCAATTTCCCGACCTGAATTGTTGTTTCGATATTCCGTTAAAAGAATGCAATCAAGGTCAAGCTCGGCAATAAACGAACAAATATTGCCAATCCGAGTGCCACCACCGTGCCGAATATTTAAGGTTGCAATTCGCATCGCTAATTTACGAAAAAACTAATGACGGCGATTTGAAATGAGTAATCACTACTCAAAACAATCTAAATCAAGTTGAATGCCATAACTTCTCCCATCGCCGTTTGGAAGATTTCCGCCGCCGATGACAATGGCATGGCAGCCCGTGGTTTGTCCTGCTAAGCCTTTTTGACTAAGTCTGCGCCGAAAGCTTCGTGCATCGTCTCTAGCCAAATACCCAACCGTGGAGCTATCAACGACAACAGCAATAGCCTTGTCATCAAATTCATTGGTGTCTTCAGGAACTAGATTTGCAATGCATTCTTGGCGAACCTTATTTGAACCATGGTGACCAGCAATTCGAGCTAATGCTGATTGGTAATGAGACTCACCCACAACTGGAAAATCGTATTCGTCCAATTTCGGCCACATATAAATTGATTCGTGCGAGCGGCCATTCTTCTTCGTTGTTTTTGAGTCACTGACTGTTCCGCCTTTGGTTTTAATAAGTCGGTATACAAACCATAAAGCGAAAATTGCAAGCAATACATACATGGTTAGCCTTTGAAAAAGCAGTACGCTACTTTGAGAGTTATTTTGGTGATGAGTCCATTTTGACTGAATAGCTACAACAACATGCCTTTAATGAAAATCTAAATGGAAGGCGTGATACGATTTTCAACGGACAGAAATGAGTCTGTCCAACGGTTGTCCAACTAAAGGACAGGTTAATTGGATAAATTGAAGCTAGGCGTTAGCTAACTTGTTGATTTCTATAGCCGTCCAAGTGGCCTTGCTGACCATTTATGACATGTGTAAAGCCGCGGACCGCGGCATGACCATCACCGATGTGAAGCTGTTAGAAAAGCAAGGTGGCAAATCTGGACATTGGACTGCGAGTAAGTAAGTACTTGCAATTTGGTGGGTGTTTAATGCGTGTGTCCGTGATGCACATCGGGAACATGTGCGTGGCCATGTGTCAGTTGTTCGTGCTGATGTAAGTGGCTGTGTGCACCCATTGGCATGTGGGGGTGAACGTGGTTGTGGTGCCCATCGTCATGCACATGAGCGTGCTCATGTGCATGCGCTTGGTGTGTGTGCGCATGTGCGTGGGCCTCCAACAGGTGCAGCAAAACACCTGCCAGCATCAACAGGCCCGCTGTGATCATGAGCCCACTGACAGACCTATCGCCAAAAGCAAAGGCGCCCATGGCACCGATGAAGGGCGCGAATGCAAAAACGGAGCCCGTGCGAGCAGCACCAAAAGTGCGCTGCGCCAACAAATAAAAGCGCAGGCTTAAGCCATACCCCGTAGCGCCAACCGCCATTAAACCCAGCGCCTTGAGGACAGAAGGCGCAGGTTCATGTGACAACACCGCCAGCACGAAGGTACAAGCTGTGCCCAGCAAAGATTTGAACAGCACCACCTGTCCTGGGTCTCGATCGGCCAGGCCCCGGGACAGGGTGTTGTCAACGCCCCACGCCGCAGTGGCCAGTGTGACCGCCAACAAACCCCAAAGCTGAACTTGGCCCAACGCGCCTTGTTCAATGACCAATACCGCACCACCGATCAGCAATAGAAAAACAGCAGTGGCAACACGTCTGTCCAAGGTTTCGTCATACCAGAGCCATGCCAAGATGACTGTGAACACTGCCTCCAATGTGAGCATCAATGACGCACTGGCGCCGCTGGTGTGTTGAAGCCCCCAGGCCAAGGCCACAGGGCCGATGACGGCACCCGTTCCGGCGATGGCAAGGAGTCTGAGTCCGTCCTGTTTTTGGAGGCCAGCTTCTTCAGTAGCGGGTTTTTTCAAAACCCAAGCAACGATGGCCGACCCGGTATAAAGCATTGCGGCCGTTGTGAATGCGCCAATGCCTTGGCCCAGATACTGGACCATAGGGGTACTCAAACCAAACAGTGCAGCCGCCAGCAAGGCCAGCAGTCCACCTTTGAGCGCCGGGTGCGTTGACACGTAGGTCATGGCTCAATGACCCGTGACATAGGACGCAATGATCTTAGGCGCCTTTGCAAGAACTGGGCAGATATTGGGATGCAAGCGGATGGGTGGCTGCGGGTCCGCAGCGCCACGCACTGATGGGTTTGCCGCCATCTGTGGTGCCTACCAACGCGGTGGTGCCTGTTTGGATGGGCGTGATTGACAGCGCATTGGCCGTGTCGCTGGTGGCGCCGCGCAAGGTGCTGGCGTTTCCAACCACGGTGATGACACCGTTGGCGCTGACAGACAGGCTTGAGACGTATTGCGAAGTTTGAGTGGGGCAAGCCGCCGGTAATGCGGCGCTGACATCGGCCTGTGATGCGGTACTGACCACTTCAGAAACTGCCGTTTTGCATTGCGTAGCGGCCAGCAACATTTCTGAAACTTTGGCGCGCACGGCATAGTCTTGGTATGCGGGCAAAGCCAACGAACCCAGCACCCCAATGATGGCAATGACCACCATGAGTTCAATCAAAGTAAAACCGCGAAAGTAATTGGAGCGTGGCGCTGTCATGTGGGTCCTTGGTAAAGAATAATTTTAATCTCGTAGGAAGCATTAGGCCGTAAAAAAGCCGACCACGGTGGGTCGGCTTGCTGACAAACGCTTGCGAAAAATCAAGCGTTGGCGTCGGGTTCGTCTTTGTGGGCGTGCTTGGCTTGAAAGTATTTACCAATGCCCAAAACTGCCAAGGCACCCGCGGTGGCTGCGGCATAGTGAAGCCATGGGTTGGCGGCTGAAAATTCGCGCAAGGCCACATCGCTGGCAATGGTCTCGCCGCCCACCCAGCCAATCAAACAAGCACCAAAGGTGACGATGATGGGGAATCGAGTCATGAGTTTGATCATGATGGCGCTGCCAAAAATGACCATCGGAATGCTGATGGCCAAGCCCAAGATAAGGAGCGTGGTGTTGCCTTTGGCCGCAGCAGCTACCGCAATCACATTGTCCAAACTCATGACCACGTCGGCAATCAAGATGGTGCGAATGGCCACCATCAAGCTGGCCTTTTCAACCTCACCTTCGTCCTCGTCGCCATCTTCACTGAGGAGTTGTGCGCCAATGTACAAAAGCAAGATGCCGCCAATGATTTGCAAGTAAGACAGCTCAAGCAGCGCAGCGGCCACCACAGTCAAGGCGATGCGAAGCACCACGGCAGCGCCAGAGCCAAACAAAATGGCTTGACGTTGTTGGTGTTCTGGCAGTGAACGTGCTGCCAAGGCAATTACCACGGCGTTGTCGCCAGACAAGATGATGTTGATCCAGATGATCTTCATCAAGCCGATCCAAAAGTCGGCGTTTTGTAACATTTCCATGTCAGTCCCTTTGCATTTTTAGTAGGAATAAGAACTGGCCCCTAAGGGCCAGTTCTGTTGTCGGGACTTGAATTTTAACGGCCTGACTGGGCCGTGGGATGCGTAAAAGTGCTTATGGCACTTAGAGCATGGCCTTCAGCAAGCGGCCCATTTCGGAAGGATTGCGGGTAATTTTGAAGCCGCACTCTTCCATGATGGCCAATTTGGCATCGGCGGTGTCGGCGCCGCCAGAGATCAAGGCACCGGCGTGGCCCATGCGCTTGCCTGCAGGTGCAGTGACACCGGCAATGAAGCCCACGATTGGCTTTTTCATGTTGTCTTTGCACCAGCGAGCTGCTTCGGCTTCGTCAGGACCGCCAATTTCACCGATCATGATCACGGCATCGGTGTCGGGATCGTCGTTGAAAGCGCGCATCACGT
>JACCEA010852943.1_pt1 | contig 60828 bp, 56 predicted proteins | sample 7449851 | NCBI WGS metagenome assembly JACCEA01 (sample SAMN15323453, study PRJNA562643) | freshwater metagenome | isolation source: river surface water | place: USA:Blue River Watershed | collected 2017-08-18 | reverse complement strand
TGTACTTCCCTAAAATAGGTTGACCGTTTTGTTATACTTTTCTATCATCAAAAATAGTTATTTTAGGTCTATCTTCAGTTTTCATGTTATTCCATTTTTGAATAAAATCAAAAGGCGTCAACATACCTAAGTTTTTGTGAGGTCTAAATTGATTGTAATGCAAAACTGCCCTAGTTACAATTGATCTTAATTGACCAATAGATCTTAGCCAATTATGTCCAATGTATTCCTCTTTTATTGTTCGGTTAATTCTTTCTGCATAAGCATTTTCCTGAGCTGATTTTCCCATGCTTATTTTGGTTCCATTACTCTCTAAAAGTTGTATATACCCTTTACTAATGTATTGGCTGCCTCTATCAGAATGGTGAATTTTAGGGCTTTTCCACTTTTTTAAAGCCATTTTCAAAGCCATAATATTTGCAGTCGCCCTCATATGATCGGAAACAGAAAAACCAACAATTTCTTTTGTGTAAATGTCTATTATAAATACCGCATAACAATGTTTTTCACCTACTTGAATGTAAGTTATATCAGACTGCCAAACAACGCATGGAGCATCAACAACTAAACCTTTTATTAGATTTGGCTTATAAATCAATGATGCAATGGTCGTTCTGTGATAATTTTTCTTTCGCTTTAAACGATAACCCAGTGACATAAATGTCGAAACAAACTTGTCTCTACCAATAAAATCAGGTTTTAATGAGTAATACATTTTTTCAACCCCACAACCTGGATGCTGCTTTCTTAGTTCATCAGCCTTTGTAATCAATTGAAATACATTTGCATCAAAATAAGATTTTTGCTTTAATTGTTTATGAACTGCCTGCTTAGATATTCCAATAGCGGCATACAATTGATTCATTGAAAAAGTTATTTTTTTATCGTTTTCTTTGAACCATTTGATTGTGGGGTAGCGAAGTTTTTTTTGATGTCAATATTAAATTCTTGCTTTGCAAGATCAATCATTTTCTCCAAAAATTCAATCTTAATTTGCTTCTGCCCAACATTTTGTTCTAATTCTTTAATGCGTTGCTCTAACTCTTTAAGTTTTGTTGTTTGACTGTCTTTCATCTCTACAATTCTACTGCCTTTCTCGTTAAAGATAGAAAATTTGTAAATCCAATCATAAATCTGGGTAGTAGCAATACCATAAAGTTTAGACATCTGATAAACACTCATCGTGCCTTGTTCAAACTCTTTTACAAGTTTACGCTTGAAGTCCTCGGTAAATTTTCTGGGACTTCGTAATAATCGAATATTTTTATCCATAATAAATTGACTTTTTCGGTCAACCTATTTCAGGGACATACATTCATCAATTCTACATTTTACATTCTACATTCTACATTTAATTCTAATCAATAATCATCATCATAAATCAATCATCAATTAATCCCCCAATGAATGGAAATAATAGAAACTTCTAGTCATACAAACCTTATTTCTTGGCTTGTTTATAGTTTTTTTTTGGGGTTTGATGTGTTTAGTTGGTTTCCTAGTTACTTTAATTAAACTTACTACTGATAATGAAGCATTACAAGTAATTGAAAGGATAAAAAAAATTGCGTATCTGAATAGTAGTTTCTATTTCTTGTAGAATGAATATAGTTTTAAAAATTTCTAAAATAATCACTTGGCTCGTTTCTTTGTCAATTGCTACTAACTTGGTGATAATTGCAATTCAAATAATTGTTCAAAGCGTTCAACATGTCTAATTTATAAGAATCGGGTATCCCTATGATTTTTACTATTTTACTGAATCCTTTGAATTCTAAGGTTCAAATATGAACCACTTTATTTATGATGGGATTTTAACAATTGCTTTTGTGGTAATTATTTTGTTGATTTATAAATGGTTAGTTAGAAAATTTATTTCAAAGAATAATACAGTTGAAGTGCTAGATTCCGAAAAACAGATTAAAAAAAATAAAAACGTTGAATTCATTAAAAATGAACGATTTTTAAGTTTACTGATTTAGATTTAATCATGTTTTAATCAATGAATGACCTCTACGTTAATTGATTTTCTATTTTTGTTCAAAATTAAATTAGCGTGGAAAAAATTATCTGTGGAATTCAACAAATGGGAATTGGAGTTCCAAATGTACAAGAGGTTTGGGTTTGGTACCGCAAAATGTTTGGTATTGATGTGCGTATTTTTGAAGAGGCAGCACCAGCACCTTTAATGATCAACTACACTGGAGGTCAAGTACACAAAAGAACAGCAACCTTAGCATTGAGTATGGACGGCGGTGGTGGTTTTGAAATTTGGCAATTCACAAGTCGGAATACTGAAAAAGCAACATTTGATATTCAATTAGGCGACTATGGAATGTTTTCGTGTAAAATAAAATCACGAGATGTCCAAAAATCGTACGATTATATGAAACAAAATGGTGCCAACTTACTAAATGCACCTACAAAAAATCCAGCTGGCGAACTTTCTTATTTTGTGCAAGACCCAAATGGAAATGTATTTCAAGTAATTGAAGGAAAAGGCTGGTTTTCAAAAACAAATCACCCATCAAATTGCGGAGGTGTTGGTGGTACAACGATTGGTGTATCTGATATCGAAAAATCTTTAGTCCTTTACAAGGATATTCTTGGATATGATAAAATTGATTTTGATGTAACAGGTGAATTTGCCGATTTACAAACCTTAAATGGTGGTAAAAATAAATTCCGAAGAGTGCGTCTATCTCACAGTAAAGAAAGAATTGGAGCTTTTGCGAAATTACTTGGGCCAACTGAAATTGAATTAGTTCAAGCTATTGATCGAAGTGAGTGCCGAAAAATATTTGAAAACAGATTCTGGGGCGATTGGGGTTTCATTCACTTGTGTTTTGATATTCAGGGAATGGAGCAATTGCGCAAAGAATGTGAAGCCAAAGGATTTCCATTTACTGTTGATAGCTCTGATACATTTGATATGGGAGAAGCTGGTGGAAGATTTTCATACATTGAGGATCCAGATGGAACACTCATTGAGTTTGTAGAAACACACAAAGTTCCGGTAATTAAAAAAATTGGATGGTATATTAATTTAAAAAATAGAAAACCAGGAAAATACCTACCGACTTGGATGTTGAAGGCTATGGGATTAAATCGCGTAAAATAAAACTTTGAAAAAACTAATTCTATCCTTTTATCTTTTCTTGGTTTTGATTTCTTGTACGAAAGAAGTCAATATTGATATTCCTGGATATAAAGCAGAATTAGTTGTTGATGGAAGTATAGAAACTGATGGTCATCCGGTAATTTTATTATCGCAATCAGCAAATGTTTATTCAGAATCTTACGTAGAAACTTACATTGAATCGTTTGTAGCGGATGCAACAGTTAAAATCGTTGTTGATGGCGACACAACTTTATTGGAGTATCGTTTATTAAGTGAATTTCCTGTTTCGACACAAATTCGATTTGCAGAGATGTTGCGCGTTGAATATGATGAAGTACAACAATTACCAATAAAGGTCTATTCTTCCTCAACCTTAAAAGGTGAAGTAGGTAAAAACTATGAATTAATCATTTTACACAAAGGAAAAACATATACCGCAGTTACTTCTATCTTACAGCCAACAAGCCTAAATTCGCTACAATGGGTTTTTGAGGAAGGAAGCGATGAATATGGATTGATTAAGGCTAAACTTAGTGACCCTGCTGGTCAATTTGACGCTTACAAATACGATTCAAGGAGAATAAATACCCAAGAAAATGGAGAACCATTAGATTACACATTTCGAGTTGGTAATGGCGGTGGAAGAATTTTCAGAGACCGCTATTTTGATGGTTTAACTGTTGATTTAACATTTAGAAATCCGCAAAAGAAGAAAGACAGTACTATCAATGATGACTTCAAACGTTACTTCAGAAGAGGTGATTCTGTATTGGTCAAGCTTTCAAAATTGGATAAAAACACCTATGATTTCTTTCGACTTAAGCGCGAACAATTAGAAAGTAACGGTAATCCATTTGCAACCCCCGTTAATGCTAAAACAAACATTAGCGGAGGTGCTTTAGGAATTTGGGCAGGCTTTTCTCCTGCATATCATATTGTTTATTGTATGGAATAAACTTTCAAATAGATTACATCCACTCTGCAGAGAAACGATTGTATTCTGCTCTTAACTCACTGAAGTTTTTCTCGAAATAAGTCATGAAGTCTTCTTCAACGTGATTTTCTACTTTTCTATGCTCAATAGCTACAGGATTTTTTTTAATTTCTTGAATTATTTTCGCTTCATGAACTTTTATTGAATGCGTTAATTCATCAATATTATTGCGTTGAATAATGAATTGATTTTGAAAATGCTCTGCTTTAGCTAAAGCTTCTTTTGAGTTATTTTTCGAAACAATTTCTTGTAATCGCTCTTTTAAGATTTGAATTTCTTCTTTGTAAAATTGTAATCTACTTAGCCAATCTTGGTGAATTTGATGTTGATCGTAGATAAATGCTTTTTCCATGATGAATGAATTTTGACGTTAATGCAAATTTCAACCAAAAGAAGAGTGTTTTATATGATAAGCGTCATATATTTATGTGATTGATTTCACGAGAAAAAAGCTTTTGAAAATGAGTAAGATAGCAATTCTAGTTAACTCAATTGCTTTAGAGAAAAGATTTAATTTCTAAAAACAACCCGACGATAAATGATTGCGATAACCATTGAATTTAAGGTAGAATAAACCATCAAAGCCAACAAGGTAATAATCATCGTGAATTTTGCGCTGTACATTGAACGTGTATTCGCCATGACCTCTCGTTTAATTTCCTGAGGATTCTTGTTTTCCATAGCTGGATTTGAAGTTTGTATTTCTTTAATCACCTTTGGATCCTTCAATTTTAGTTCAATTTCTTGAATTTTCTTATCGTTGAATTCAGGGTAAATTTTTTCATAATAGAAATACAGAAACACACTAACAATCAAGGTGTAAGGTACTCCAGCTAGCATTCCATTTTTAATATCATTCAATAAATTACTTTCTACCTCTTTTCTTTTCACTTTATAAAGCGAAAACGCAATTGCAGCAGTAAGTAAAAACATATTGATAAATACAAAAAACTTGATATCATCTACTGAAAAGTTTATTGCTAAACCTAACATTTTCAACACAATCCAAAGGATTGCTGCACCAATACCAACTTTTACAGGAAGCTTCATTAGCTATTCATTGAAATCAAAAATTCTTCGTTTGAAATGGTGTTTTCCATGTGCGATTTCATGAATTCCATTGCCTCAACTGGGTTCATGTCAGCTATGAATTTACGAATCAACCAGATACGTTGCAATACGTCTTTTCCAACTAATAAATCTTCTCTACGCGTTCCAGATGCTGTTATGTCAATAGCTGGGTAAATTCTTCTATTTGAGATTTTACGATCCAATTGTAACTCCATATTACCTGTTCCTTTAAACTCTTCGAAGATTACCTCGTCCATTTTAGAACCTGTTTCTGTTAAAGCAGTTGCCAAAATAGAAAGCGAACCACCATTTTCAATCTTACGAGCAGAACCAAAGAAACGTTTTGGTTTATGAAGTGCGTTTGCATCCACACCTCCAGAAAGTACTTTTCCTGAAGCTGGAGAAACGGTATTATATGCACGCGCTAAACGCGTAATTGAATCTAACAGAATACAAACATCGTGTCCACATTCAACCATACGTTTTGCTTTTTCCAAAACCATGTTTGCTACTTTTACGTGACGTTCTGCTGGTTCATCAAAAGTTGAGGCAATAACTTCTGCTTTAACGCTACGAGCCATATCTGTCACCTCTTCTGGACGTTCGTCAATTAATAAAACAATTAAATATGTTTCTGGATGATTTGCTGCGATTGCGTTTGCAACATCTTTCAATAACATTGTTTTACCAGTCTTTGGTTGCGCCACAATCATTCCACGTTGACCTTTTCCAATTGGAGCAAATAAATCCATTACACGCGTAGAAAGTGTTTCTTGCTTGTGACCTGTCAATTTGAATTTTTCGGAAGGGAAAAGTGGTGTTAAATATTGGAAAGGAACACGATCACGAATATAAGATGGATGTCTTCCGTTAATCGATTCAACTTTTACTAAAGGGAAAAATTTCTCGCCTTCTTTTGGAGGACGAATTGTACCTTTTACAGTATCGCCTGTTTTCAAACCAAATAATTTGATTTGATTTTGAGAGACATAAATATCGTCTGGAGAAGGTAAATAGTTATAATCAGATGATCTTAAAAATCCATATCCATCTTGAATTACCTCCAAAACCCCTTCTGCAGAAACGATTCCAACTAAATCATAGTTTTCCTCTTGAACCTTTTCTTCTGTTTTCTCAACATTCTGATTACTGTGTTGATTTGGATTCTGGTTTGAATTCCTATTTGGATTGTGATTTGGGTTTTGGTTTGGATTACGGTTAGGGTTTTGATTCAGATTCAAATTCTCCCCGTTTACTTGGTTATTTCCGTTTTCTCCTTGAGGTCGGTTATGAACGGGTTTGTTTTGATGTTGTGGCTTTCTTTGGTTTGGATTCTGATTCGGATTTTGGTTTTGATTTGAAGTTTGATTTTCAGAAACTTCTTCAGTCGAATCAATAGCTAGAACTTGGTTTCTTTGTTTATTTTGGTTTGGGTTGTTGCGATTAGCTTTCAGATTCTGGTCATGTTTTGGATGTTGTGGTTTCCTGACTTGATTTTCTTCTGTTTCCTCTATCGATTCTATATGCGGAGGAACTTCTATAACATCTTCTGCAACCTCTTCCTTTTTTACTTTATTTGGTTTCTCCGATTTGGGTTCTTCAACAATCTCTTGTTTTTCCTCAAATAAAATTGGGTTTGATTCTTTTACTGGAGCTTCAAGGGTAACCGTTTTTCGCTTCCTTTTAGCTTTGTTTTCCTCTTTACTTTCAGTTGTTTTCTCAAAAAGTGAAAGTGTTACTTTTTCTTGAACATCTTCCGCTTTTTGTTTTTCAACTGGTTTATCTTCGCCCATTAACAGATTAATTAATTCGGCTTTCTTGTAGTCGCTTGCGTTTTCAATTCCAAAAGTTTCAGCGATAACTCTCAAGTCTGAGATTTTTTTTGTCTCTAATGTTTTACGATCCATTTAGATTGTATAATTTTTTTTTGATTGGATAGGAATTCGAGAGAAAACCTATTAGTAATAAAGAATTGACGCAAGTTTAACAAAAACTATTGATTTAGCAATGATTTTTTTTAATTTCTATGTTTTTCTTTTTTTCTTTTTTGCCGCTGGAAATAGTATGTTATTCAAAATCAATCTATAACCTGGAGAAGTTGGATGTAAACTTAAATTAGTAACAGGGTCGCCAACAAAATGCTGATAATCTTCCGGATCGTGTCCTCCATAAAAAGTCCATGTCCCCTGCCCCATTTCTCCGTGTAAATATTTTGCAGTTCCAGCAGCTTTATTTTCTCCCAAAATTAAAACGTTCGACTTAATAAATTCTTTTCTGAAATCAGTTGTTTGCCCCATAAAGCCATTGATTACATCAACATGACATTGTGTCAACATCGTAGGAACCACATCCCATTTAGCAGAAAAATCAAATAATGTAAATTGATCAACTGGTTCCGTTATCAAACGATTAATACGTAAATCAGAGGCATCAATATCAGAATATTCGTAAATCATCGGGTCTTTGTTGATATGGAAATCCTTGAAAGCGAATGTTTGCGAGAAATCTAATTTGTCTTGTGCCCTACCATCCGAAGGGTCACCATCAAAAACCGATTCACAAATATCTACCCCTTGTGCTGCTAATGCGATATCAAAACTATCCGTTCCACTGCACATTGTAAAAAGAAATCCTCCTCCGATTACAAAATTCTTTAGGTTTTTCGCAACAGCTAATTTCAATTCAGAAACCTTCTTAAAGCCTAACATTTTAGCATCACGTTCTGCAATCATTACTTGTTCTTGATACCAAGCTTGATAGCGCGCATTTCCATAAAATTTTCCATATTGACCTGTGAAATCTTCGTGATGTAAATGCAACCAATCATATTTAGGCAACATTCCCATTACAATTGAAGAGTCATAGATTTTATCGTATTTTATTTCTGCATATTCTAATACTAATGTCACAGCATCATCCCAAGGTTGTTTGTTTGGTGGGGTGTAAACTGCAATTTTAGGTGCTTTTTCTAATTGCACAATCTCCATGTTTACTTCTGGGTCAGCAATTTGAGATCGAATATTATTAACTTGACCATCAGTCAAAATATCATAGCGAACACCGCGAATAATTAATTCTTCTTCAATCGTTTTTAAATGAGGAATTAAAAATGAACCTCCTCGATAATTTAACAACCATTCAATAACTACTTCATTTTCAAGTGTCCAAAATGCAATTCCGTACGCTTTGAGGTGGTTATTTTGTGCCTCATCCATGGGAATTAAAATCTGTGTTGCTTTTAAAGGAACAACAAGCAAAAGGAAAAAGACAAAAAGTAAGTTCTTCATATAGGAATTATATTTTTTAATCTGTTTTGAATTTATTATTACTCGTAAAATCAATAATTTACAATTGAAAAGTCCGTTCTTAAAATAATCACTCTTCACTTTTTTCCAAGAGCAATCGAGACTTCACTTTTAACTCATAACTTTTATCTAAAAAGGACTATCATCATTACCATCTCTATTAAAATCTATGCCATCATTTTCATCAATAAAGTCTTTGCTATTCATTTTGCTTGCAATAACTACTGTATTTTGCTCCAAATTATGATTAAATCCAGCAATTCCATTAGTTAATGGTGATGACATTTCAATGGCTGGCATTTCGTGAAGATTTTCAAATCGTGCATATTCTGGTACAAATCGTAAACGCACTCTTTCTAATGAACCATTTCTATGTTTTGCAATGATTATTTCTCCGATACCATTGTAAGATTGACCTTCATCATCCGTTGTTATCCCATAATAATCAGGGCGATAAATAAACGAAACGATATCTGCATCTTGTTCAATAGCACCCGATTCACGTAAATCTGAAAGTTGCGGGCGTTTATCACCACCTCTTTGCTCAACCGAACGACTCAACTGTGATAAAGCGATAATTGGAACATTTAACTCCTTTGCAATTTCTTTAATCGAACGAGAAATCGTTGAAATTTCTTGTTCACGATTACCGCCTCCTTTTCCGTCTTTAGCAGACATTAACTGCAAGTAATCAATAATAATTAACTGAATATCATGTTGTTGCTTTAATCTTCTACATTTCGCACGGAAATCGAAAATCGATAAACCTGGCGTATCATCTATAAATAGTGGAGCTGATGAAAGTTTTGTGATACGTGAATGCATTTGTTGAAATTCATGATCTTTCAAATCACCTTTTCGCAATTTCTGTGCATCAATTCGTGCTTCACTTGCAATCAAACGTTTAACTAACTGAACAGCAGACATCTCTAATGAAAAAACCGCAACTCCTAAATTGTAATCAACAGCTGTATTTCTTGCCATTGAAAGTACAAAAGCTGTTTTTCCCATACCTGGACGTGCTGCTAAAACGATCATGTCCGAACGTTGCCAACCTGAAGTTACTTTATCCAAATCAAAGAAACCTGTTGGAACTCCTGAGATACCATCTGAATTTTGAGCTGCTTTTTCAATTTCTTGTATCGCTTCACGTACTACATTTGACATTGAAGCTACCTGTTTACTCATATTGTTTTCAGCAATGGAAAACAAATCTTGCTCAGCTGCATTCAATAACTCAAAGACGTCCTTTGTTTCATCGAAGGAATCACGAATGATTTCGCTACTCACACGAATTAATTCTCTCTTGATAAATTTCTCTGCAATAATTCGAGCATGAAATTGAATGTGGGCGGAAGATGCGACACGATTTGTTAATGAAGAAATATATGCCGCTCCACCTGCTGCTTCCAATTCACCATTTTTCATTAATCGAGCAGTAACAGTCACTAAATCAACAGGGTTTGTTGATGCGAAAAGTTCTTTAATAGCCTTAAAAATATATTGATGTTTCGGATCGTAAAAACTATTTTGATTTAAAATATCGATAGTTTCATTAACAGCATTACGCTCCAACATCATTGCTCCTAAAACAACTTGTTCTGTTTCAATTGCTTGTGGAGGAATACGACCGATATCTCCTGTAAGGACAGAAGGATTTTTTACTCGAGAAATTGGTTTACGATTATTTTCAGGTGTTTCCATACAGCAAATATACACAATGAGAATTTGTTGCCCTCTACCCTTTTGGATTAGTTTATTAAAAGTTGCTAAAAGGCTTTATAAACAATTGTTGAGAAGTTGAAATTTAGTTCCTTTTACGGGTTGATAATCAATCTTACTATTTTTTTGTCAAATAATAAATCTTAAAAGCAACAATATTCCTACAATTAAATTAATTCCTTTAATTATTGTTGTTTCTAAATCAAAGAATTGATATTCAATCACTTGTTCGGTAGGTAAGCCTACAACTTTTACTTCCGAAACAGATTCTCCGTTTAAAAATCACGATTTAAAGAAACTAGTTTTAATTGGCAACCTCACTCATGAATTTGATTCGCATTAAACGCAGTTCTTCTTCCGTGTATAGACCATCAAATTCGTGATAGGCAGTAATCAAATCATCAGTATCAGCGCTTGAGAAATATTCAAAAATCTCTTCCTGATTATCTGAATCGAGTAAAGTATTAATATAGTAATTGATATTCACACGTGTTCCAGAATTAACAATTGATTCTATTTCATCAAGAATATTATCAAAGGTCTTTCCTTGTGATTTTGCAATATCCTCCAGCGGTAATTTTCTATCAATATTTTGAATCAACTGAACCTTTAGCACTGATTTATTTACAAGCGATTTTACCACTAAATCTTGTGGACGTTCAATATCATTGTCCTCAACATAATTCGCAATTAAAGCAACAAATGGTTCCCCATAACGCTGTGCTTTTCCTGTTCCAACTCCTTGAATATTAGTCAACTCTTCAATCGTTATTGGATATTGAAAACACATATCTTTCAAAGAAGGTTCTTGGAAAATAACAAATGGTGGTATGTTATTTTGTTTTGAAATGGACTTTCTTAAATCAACCAATAAATTATAAAGTGTTTCGTCAAATGCTCCACCTTTTCCACTTTGAACAATTGAATCATCATCATCTGTGTTTGAGAAATCATGCTGTTTGATCAGCATAAATGATTCTGGTTTCTCGATGAATTTTTTTCCGTTTTCGGTAAGTTTAAGTGTTCCAAAAGATTCTACATCCTTGTACAATAATCCACCAACTGTTGCTTGTCGAATAACAGCATTCCAGAAATGTTCATCTTTTTCTTGTCCTATACCAAAAGTTGGTAATTTATCGTGTTTATAAGCTTTGATGTCTGAAGTAACGTGGCCAGATAAAAATGCACAGTAATGTTTTGCTTTTTGAGTTTCGTCTAGAAGTTTCACCGATTCCAAAAGCATCAAAATGTAATCTTGTCCTTCTGTTCGTTCACGCGGATTTCTACAGTTATCGCATTGTTCATTGCATTTTTTTTCTTCAAAAACTTCCCCAAAATAATGTAAAATAAACTTTCTTCTACAAACAGAAGTTTCAGCGTAGGAAACAATTTCATTCAATAATTGTCGTCCAATTTCTTGTTCAGTTATTGGTTTACCCTGTAAGAATTTTTCTAATTTTTCAATATCTTTATAACTGTAAAAAGCGACGCACTCCCCTATTCCACCATCTCTACCTGCTCGTCCAGTTTCTTGGTAATAACTTTCTAATGATTTAGGAATATCGTGATGAATCACATAACGAACATCTGGTTTATCGATTCCCATTCCAAATGCGATGGTAGCTACAATTACATCAGCTTCTTCCATCAAGAACATATCTTGATGTTTCCCACGTGTAGCAGCATCTAAACCAGCATGATAAGGCAAGGCATTGATTCCGTTTATTTGCAACAATTCTGAAATTTCTTCAACTTTCTTGCGACTCAAACAGTAAATTATTCCACTTTCACCTTGATGATTTCGAATATACTTTATGATTTGTTTCTCAACTTCACGCTTTGGACGAATTTCATAATATAAATTATCGCGGTTAAAAGATGATTTAAAGACATCAGCGTCCAACATATTCAAATTCTTCTGAATATCATATTGGACTTTTGGAGTTGCTGTAGCAGTTAAAGCTATAACCGGAACATTTGAAATCTTCTCAAAAATATCTCGTAATCTTCGATATTCAGGGCGGAAATCATGCCCCCATTCAGAAATACAATGCGCCTCATCAATGGCAAAGAATGAAATTTCAACAGAAGTTAAAAAGTCAATATTTTCTTGTTTTGTCAGTGATTCCGGTGCAACATAAAGCATTTTTGTTTTACCTTCTTGAATATCTTTACGTACTTGTGTAATCTCAGTTTTAGTCAATGATGAATTAAGGAAATGAGCTACGCTATCGTTTTCACTTACATTTCTAATAGCATCTACTTGGTTTTTCATTAATGCAATGAGCGGTGAAACAATTATTGCAGTTCCATCCATAATTAGAGATGGAAGTTGATAACACATTGATTTACCTCCTCCTGTTGGCATAATTACGAATGAATTTCTACCATCAAGTACATTTTTTATAATTGCCTCTTGTTGACCTTTGAATACTTCAAAACCGAAATATTTTCTTAAAGCTGATTTTAAATCAACTTGATTTTTGCTAATTGTATTATTCACGATAATTTCTTCCATATCAGAAAAACAAAAATTTGTAGTGTTGTTCTGTTAAATTTAGTAATAAAAAAGAGAGTACAAAAGAAAAAGGATAATAAATCAATAGATTTTTTATCTTTTAATTATTTTTTTTATCCATTAATGGCTACAACTTCCTTAACTTCTGGTAAATGATTTTTTAACAAATTCTCAATACCACCTTTCAAAGTTGCAGTTGAAGAAGGACATCCAGCACATGAACCTTTTAATTGTACGGTAACTTTACCATCCTCAAATCCAAGGAAATCTATAGCACCACCATCATTTTCAACAGCTGGTCTAACGTACTGATCTAATAATGCTTTGATAGGGTCATCAAAATCACTTGCGTTAAATTCAATTTTTTCACCCGCAGTTGCTTCTTTTTCAGTAACTTTAGCTTGTGGCATTTGAATTAAAACATCTTTTCCAGCAGCTATCCATTCTTTAATAAACTCTCTTAATTCCATTGTGATAAAATCCCAAGGAACATTGTCAGTTTTAGTTATGGTTATAAAATTTGCTGCTATGAAAACATTTTTCACAAACGGAAAATCAAACAAAGCTTCAGCGATTGGAGAAAATCCTTTGGCGTCCTTTCTTGATACAAACTCAACAGAATCTCCAGATATTAAAAGGTATTTATTTGCAACGAATTTCATCGTTGTCGGATTAGGGGTCATTTCTGTGTAAACAGTAACTGGTACGTTCATTTCTTTTTTTTAATCAAATTTAATAAGAATGTTTGTTTAAAAGGCTAACTTATGCTAACGAATCACGTTTTAATATTTTTTAGGACAATAAAGTTAGATTAGTGGATATGAGATTCATTTAGTAAGTCTAAAACTGTTTTGACTGGACTAAAAGTTTCGTTTGGAACCTCAATAAATAAAGTTGTCCAATTAGCCATTGAACCATTCCATAATCCTGGTAATTCAATGAATCTAACCTCTTTTCCTTTTTGTTTTTTGGAAACCACAAAATATTTTGAATCATCACAAAATTCAGTCAGATTCAATTTTTCTCCTTTTAAGTTTGTTGTGCTTAATACCATCATAACAGGATTAAAATGAGTACTTTGAACCATTTGCTTATATTGATCTGGATTGTTTGATATTTGGGCTTTTTCAACAATTTGTTTTCTAATTATTCCATTTTCCTCGACATGAAAAGGTCCTCCACCAGGTTGCCCTTCATTTCTTACCATCCCACAAATTCTAATTGGACGATTTAAAAGTTGAATTAATTGTTCATCGCTTTCTAGTGTATCTAATTCTGAACTAGAAAAAACGTCGTACTTCTTATTTAACTCTTTAAGATATTCAATATTTAAATCTTTTTCAATTTTTATTAATTCTTGCTTGAATTCACAAAGCAAGGCTCCAATTGCACTCCAAACCTTAATTGATTCTTTTGATTTCGAATAATGCTGAACATTATCAATATTTTTAATGAATATTAATTCACTTTCAATTTTTTGTAAATTATGTAGCAAAGCACCATGACCAGCTGGTCGTCTAAGTGGTTGATTTTCTTCGTTTTTAACTAAATTTCCATCTAAATCGAAAACATAAGAATCGGTATCTTGATTTTGCTCTGAATAAGAAACTTGAAAATTCGTTCCTGTCAACCCTTCCATTTGATTGATTGTTTTTTTGAAAAGGTCTTCAAATTTTTTTTGAATTGTAAAATGAAAGTGTAAATTATTAATTTTCAATAAATTAGATTGAACAATATGTTCCTGTATTGGATTCAAAACAAATGGTTCCAAAACATGAAAAGGAATCAAACCTTTAGGTATTTCACCATAAGCCATTCCTTCTTTTTGAAGTAAGAAATTAGCAAAATCCTCTAAAGAAACTTCGAAATTGATAAGTTTAGTTTGTAATTCTAAAGGCAGATATCTAAAAAACGCAAACTTTTGAATTCGATTAAGAAAACGCTCCACCAAACTTCGATTTTCATCTGTTGGATTACTTAAAAAATCAAATAAAAATTCAAACATTCTTGAGCCTGACCCAGAAGCTGGAATAAAAACACCTATTTTACAATTTAAGTTTTTAAATGAATCATTGTATGCATTCCATTCAGATTCTGATAATTTCAATATACCATTTCCAATTCTACAAGGAGCAATTATATTGAGCTTAGGATTTGGTTGGCCAACTTTTTCTCGTTGCGAATTAATTTGTTGTTCTTGTGTAGTAGTCATTAATAATTAAATCTAAAATTGTTTCTTTGTGCTGTGAATTTAGTTTTCGAATATATAAAATATAAATGGAACGCAAAGGGAAGACATGGAATTCACTCACCTTTCGTTTATAATTTAGTTGATAAAGTATTTAAACTTGATTTCTCAAATTCAAGTCAAATGGTGCTTAAACAATCTTTTAAAAGTTTAGAAAAAAATAAAAATTTAATAACGATTAAAGATTTTGGCGCTGGTTCTCACAAACTTGGAAGCCAACGTTCAATTCAAGAAATTTTCAAAGTAAGTTCAAGCAAAGGTCATTACGGCAAGATTTTATTCCAGTTAAGCAATCATTTTCAACCTATGCAAATATTAGAATTTGGAACTTCACTTGGAATTGGTACTTTACATTTTCATTTGGGTAATCCAGATAGTCAAATAACAACAATTGAAGCTTGCCCTGAAACTCTAAATTTTGCTAGAGATTTTCTAAAGGATAAAGTTACCAATGTCAATTTTATTGAATCCACTTTTAGTGATTTTTTGAATCAAAATTCAACCGAAAAATATGATTTAATCTTTGTGGATGGGCATCATGATGGTAAGGCCACACTAGATTACATGCGAAAATTAGAAAGCCATTCTCACAACGATACTATTTTTTTACTCGATGATATTCGTTGGAGTGATGATATGTTTGAAGCGTGGAATATTTTACTAAATTCTGAAAAATACAATGTTTCAATTGATTTGTTTCGAATGGGAATTTTGATTCCTAGAAAACAACAAGTGAAAGAACATTTTATACTTCGTGGAAAATAAGTTTAAGTAATTAATTTGGTTTATTAATAGTTAAATCTTGGATTTCAATCTACTTTACTTAATCTTGTTTTACTCTTCTATTTCACTCTAAATCAACTTTTTAATAAAAATATAGAATTGAAAAAAAATCAAAAAAAATGATACTTGATGTCTCCGATTTTGATATATTAAATCTCTAAAAAAAATGTAAATTTCAAGTCCAATTATATAGGAATTATGTAAATTAAAACCATAATTATGTAAAAATTAAACTGAAGTCTTTTGAAAGGATTGAGTTTCTTTGATAAACAAAGCTATTAAAGCTAATTTCATTTCACATTTTCAATTCTCTATTTGATTTTCGCGTTCTGATATCGGTCTTAGTTTCAACAAAAAAAAAGTTGTTTTTAGTTTAAAGTCTTGTGCTTATTTAAATAGACTAGCGTTAACCTATTGAATATTATATTTTACAACACGCTAAAACAAACTTCCAAATGGAAGACAAAAAACATGGTATCAAAATTCTCAAAAGTAGGATTATACCCACAACAGTATTTTACAATCAAATTATTGATAGCCTGCAAGATTATTCAATATTCACTTTTGACAAGGATTTTGTCATAAATAGTTGGAGTTCAGGTGCTACAAAAATAGTTGGTTATGAAAAAGATGAAGTTTTAGGCGAACCATTTGACTTAATTTTTTCGGAAGAAGATTTAAGCAATGGCATCCCAAGAAAAGAGATAGAACTAGCGTTAACGGAAGGAAGAACAACAAATAATAGATGGACACATTGCTAAAAACAAAAGTTTGTTTTATGCCATCGGGTTGGTATTTCCGTTAAAAGATATTGATGGAACCATTATTGGGTAAGTTAAAATATTACGCGATTTAAAAGTGCGCAAGAATTCTGAATATGCGATAAAAAATTTAGCCTGTTTAAAAATAATTTTCAGCAGCATACAATCAACCTTGGTGCAATTATTTCAAATTTTAAAAATTCAGAATCCAAATTTGACTATAACAATAATGTTTCTACAGACTATTTACCAGTGACTAACAGATATAGAATTAATAGCGACTTTACGCTCTCTAAAAATTGGTTAATTAACTCTCTAAATATGTTTAAAATTTCTGTTGTTGCTGATTATTCCTTTTTATTGAATTCAAATTATTATTCGATTAATAATGTAGGCTGTCAATTGGAAATATTTGATTTTTTATCTGCAAGAATTGGTTATTATAGCAGAAGTAAAGACATAGAACAAAATTTACAATTACTTAAATGAAAAAATGCATTTACCTAAGGATATGGTCTAAGTATACCAATTGATAAGCTGACAGAACTTCCGCTTAAAATCAATATCAATTATTGCAATTTACCACAAGAAAATAGTTCGATTGAACTATTTTTTATTTTCCCAAATTTCAATAGTTTTAATTGAAGTATTAAATGGTTTTTCAAGTAAATGAAAGCTATATGTTTAACTGAAATTATATCCTCTTGATTTGAAAAAAAAAAAAAACACTTAAAAAAAAGAATTGTTTCTCGTTAAAAATCTACGTGGCGCTCTTTTTTGTCTGGGAAAATATCTGCAATTGTTACTAAAATTCCTGTTTCTTCAACGTTTCCAAAATCAGGATTTACAGCCGTTCCAAAAGTTTTCATCGATGGCGATAGATTCATATAAATATTTACCAATGGCGGAATAAATTCTCCTTTGTCGCGAATATGTCCATTCAACACTTTGAAACCATCTTTAAAATCTAATCCTTGCAGCTGACTTTCAACGTATTCTCTGTCATAATTTTGAACCAAAGGATGAAAGGGCTGCATCAAATTTTCAGTATCTGGAAAATAATGATGCATAAAATGCAACAAGAAATCTCGGCAATCGGTGTTGTAATTTGGATACATCGTTACTTTACCAAAAAAGTACTTTTTCTCTGGATAAAAACGCACCAAAGCACCCAATCCATCCCAGATATTATCTAAAGCAAATAAACCTTTTCTTGGGTCAACGCTTGGTTGAAACATTGGTTGTACCCAACTGCGTCCTAATTCAATGGTGTGTGGTAAATAATCACTTAAAAACCGTTCTGTAAAGTCAAAATAATGGGTTGTTGATAAATGTATAGTTCCTTCAGAATCAATCGCTTCGTCGCATAAAATAAAACGATAACCACCAATGATTTCTTTTTCAACTGGCGACCATACGATTAATTGCTTGTAACAAATTTCACCTGTGTCGTATTCATCCAAGTCCATTTCTTTGCCAGTTCCACCGCCTGAGGCACGAAAAGTAACTTCGCGCAAACGACCGATTTCCAACAAGGTATTCGGCGCATTTTTATTATCGACAATGTAAATTTCGTTTCCTCCTTTTCGCGTCAAACGCACTAATCCTGAGGCTACTAATTCTTCTTCAATAATCGATTTTGGAAGTGGGGCAATAATTTCCTTCATAGTTATTTCTTTAGTGAATGAACGTTTTTTCGCAACATTTCAGCTGCATCTTGGTCACTCAATGATTTATCAATTTCTCCTGCTTTTATTGGCTCACCAACTGTAAAAGTGATGGTTCGATTGTACTGTTTAAACAATTCATTGGACAAATAAAGCATTTCAATATTCGCCTTGATACCAACAGCACTTCTTATCTTCGATAATCGATAAAAGAAATTTGACAACTCACCTTCAATATGAATAGGAACAACGGTTCTATCCAAAGAGCGTGCATATAACATAAATGTTTTTTTCCAAGCTAAATCTTGAACTTCGCCATCAATCTTTCGACTCACCAAACCAGCTGGAAAAATACAAATTGCATTATCTGATTCAAACGCATTTTTAATTTGAATGCGCACACTATTGTCGTTTTTTCCGTGCTTATTGACACCTATAAAAAGATTACTAATGTTTTTCAAATTCATCAGTAAATCGTTGACAATGAAACGCAAATCTCTGCGGTGTTCTTTCAAACCAGCAATCAAAGCAATGGCATCCATTCCTCCTAAAGGGTGATTCATCGCAATTATCAATGGTCCATCTTTTGGAATCAATTCTTTGTTTTTAATGACAACGGTAATGTTGAAATATTCCATCACTGCCACACAAAAATCTTGATCGTATTTGTCTTTGTTTTTTATCAAGAATTCATTGATTTCATCTTCGTGTAAGATACGGCGTAAATAATTGATTACGAATGAAGGTAACCAACGCAAAAGCTTCGGATTTTTACTTCCAATTAAGCCTTTTACATCTATAAATTTTTCACTTTTCACGTTAACGAAATTAAAATTTAAATCGAAACAAGTTGAATTGAAAGGATTAAATTATCCACATTAAAAATGTTAGTAATGAAACGGGATTTTCAAACCATCATAAGCGAGAAATACATTTTCAGGTAAAGTCAATTCAATTTCTGATTGGCGACCAAATAAATGCGATATGTGGGTTAGATACGCTTTTTCAGGTTTTACTTCGTCGATAAAAGCCAAGGCTTCCTCTAAATTAAAATGTGAAATGTGTGTGGATCGATGCAAGGCATTCACAATCAATGTTTTTGTCCCTTTCACTTTCTCTTTTTCATTGTCGCTAATTGTTTTTGCATCAGTGATATAGGTGAAATCTCCAAAGCGAAAACCAAGAACGGGCAATTTATAATGTAGTACTTCAATCGGAATTAAAGTCAAATTATGATTGAGAATAAATGGTTTTAAATCAATATTTTTCAACTCAAATTTTGGAACGCCAGGATATCTTTCTTCTGAAAAAGCGTAATGAAATTCTCGTCTTAAGGCAAACTCAACTTGAGAAGTGCAATAAATTTCCATCGGGCGCTCTTCTTTGTAGTTAAAAGCGCGTACATCGTCCAAACCTGCTAAATGGTCTTTGTGTTCGTGGGTAAAAATAACGCCTCTCAAGGATTTCACTTTTTCGCGCAACATTTGATTTCGAAAATCTGGACCAGAATCAATTACGTAATTTTCATCTTTAACGTTGATCATTATCGAAGAACGCGTTCGGTTATCTTTAGCGTCTGGAGAACTACAAACGTAGCAATCGCAAGCAATCACAGGTACACCTTGTGAAGTTCCAGAACCTAAAATTGTAACGAAGCCTACCATTCTTACGAAATTAAGTATAGTTTTTCAAAGACAAATTTAGTATTGAACAATTTTGAGTGAAGCATCCTTTCTTAGAAACAAATTTAAGATGGTGTTTATGTCGCGATTTTCATTTTGAGGCGCAATATAACGTTTCCAATCCACAGGTTCTTTGCCGTTAAAATGAAAAGGAGCAAATCCATAACCTTTATACGCACCGTTTTCAATCCACACCATACTTCGTTCACCTTTGTTGCGACCTTTATCCAAAATGTAGAAAGATTTTCCTTCAAAAGACAATTGTTTCACTAATTCCGAAACGCGCTCATTGTACGATTCAGCTGATTCTTCACCTACACAAGCACCTTTACACTGCTTGATGGAATGATGAAAACAACCAGTTTGCGTAGGGTAAAGTCCACATAATTTTTGACACAACTGATATTTTTCAACGATATGCGTCATGTAATCCGTTCCTTCTTTTCGGGTTGTGAAATGCAACAAAGGAACACTCTCCGTTTTTGCAATAGAATGAATAGTTAAATTCAAATAGCCTTTCGCATCTTCGACATCAAACAATCCAAACGGAAAAGAACTTTTACGCAGTTTACGATTGTAAAGTGGTTGATGTTTTTTAATTAATTCTGACTCCAATAACATTGCAATCAGCTCAGAACCAGTTAATTCATATTCAACCCTCACAATTTCTTGAATCATTTTCAAACCTTTAGCTGTAGAATTATTGCGAAGATGTTGTTCAACTCGTTTTTTTATGTGGATACTTTTTCCGATGTAAATAATCTGATTAAATTCATTCAAGAACTTATAAATTCCAGCTTTATTGGGTAGTTCATCAATGATTTCTATATTTAAATTGGGATGTACCGATTTTGGATTCACCTCTTGCTGAATAAAAGTCGACAGGTTATTGGGGTCTTTGTGATAAATTAAATCAAACAATTTAGTTGTTGCTAAAGCGTCGCCACCTGCACGATGTCTCCCAACGATTTCAATCTCAAGTGCTCGACTTAATTTGCCTAGACTATAAGAAGCGTGACCAGGAATCACATAACGCGAAGCTCTAACGGTACACAAATGAGGTAAGCGAAAATCGAAACCTAGACTTTTAAATTCGTGACGAAACATTCCATAATCGAAGGCGACATTGTGTGCTACGAAGATACAATCGTTAGTAAATTCCAATACTTTCTTTGCAATTTCATAGAATTTGGGGGCATTTTCCACCATTTCATCCGTGATTCCAGTTAAACGAACTATAAATTCTGGAATTTGTTGCTCCGGATTGACTAACGTCACGAATTCATCGATGATTTTTTCGCCATCGTATTTGTACATCGCCAATTCAGTAATCTTAGAATTCTTGGGACTTCCTCCAGTAGTTTCAACATCAACGATGACAAAATTCATGGTCGCGAAGGTATCTAAAAATGTTGAAAACAGCGTTTAGAAATCTGAAAAAGAATGGATTTGAATAAAGAATTCTACTTCTTAAACAGCGAAAGAATAATCTTCACAAGGCTGACTAGAGCTACTACTAAAATTCCACCAATTACCCCAAAAACAAACTCTTTTAATATGTCGGGCCACTCGTGAAAAAGATGATGTAGAAATTCAATTTTATGAGAAAAAATACCTCCAGATACTAATAGAAGGGCAATCGTACCTACCACTGCAAAAACTTTGATAATAATTGGAAGCATTTTTATCAAAAGCAAACCTGTAGAATTTAAAAATCCTTTGTTTTTCGATTTAGAAATCAGTAAAAGACCAAAATCATCCATTCGGACAACTAAAGCTACAATTCCATAAACACCAACTGTAGCAATTATGGAAACAATCGATACGGTCAAAATTTGAATACCCAAACTTTTGTCAACCACTATGCTTAACGCGATAATTACGATTTCTACTGACAGAATAAAGTCGGTTGTTATTGCAGATTTAATTTTAGATTTTTCTAATGTTGCATCGTCTTGTTGAATTTCATCTTTTTGCTGATTATTGGTCTGTTTTTTATAAAAAAAGAATTCAACTATTTTTTCAATCCCTTCGAAAGCAAGAAAAAAACCACCTAGTACAAGAATAATTGTAATTGCAAAAGGAAAAAAACCATTGAGTAATAATGCAATTGGGACAATAATTAACTTATTTAAAAAAGAACCTTTTGTAATTGCCCATAAAACTGGAATTTCACGTGAAGAAACAAAGCCTGTTGATTTTTCTGCATTAACAGCCAAATCGTCACCCAAAATTCCTGCTGTTTTTTTTGTTGCAATTTTCACGTTAGTAGAAACACCATCCATTAATGCTGCAATGTCGTCCAAAATTGCAAAAAAGCCTGAAGCCATAGTTTTCTTAATTCATTTCGATTATAAAGTAAATAGTTTTTTTGGAGTAAACGCTTTTGAACTTGTATTAAATTAATTTTACACACTAAAATAATTAGTAGTTTTTTTTGCAAGATCATTTACGTTGATTAAAAAACCAAAAAGAATAAAAAACAATGCTCGAATTAAAAATGCAAACTCGGTGGTTAACTCTTTAATTTTGAAAACTTCATGTTCTAAAATTTCAGGTTGTAGCTTTTGTAATCAACCAATAAGAATTTATTTGCTTTAAATTGCCCAAAAATAAACCGAAAAGTAAGATAAAAATCAAAGCAGATAAATGGTAAAATTTTGCTACTGAATAGATCAAAATAACCATTAAAATTATTGGTAAAAATTTAACATGATGTTTTTTTTACTCAACAAAAAAGTTAATCCTAAAATTGCCACAAAATAACGGATGGAATTTTCGTTTTTGAAGACTTGACATCAAATACATAAGCAATTAATGATAAAACGCAAATTAGAATTATTATAGATATTGTCATTACTTCTTTTTAAGATTAAATTGAATTATTTTGTTAAAAATCAAATAGAAATAATTTTAATTTTAACAATTCAATTAAATTAAGCATTATTTCCAAGATTAGATTTTTCTTAACATTTTTCCCAACTAGATTAAATTGAAAAAAGTGAAAACCCATTTATTGATTACAATTAAATTTTTCAAATAATAGTTTGGCGAAGTAGATCAATTTATAAAGGTGAAATTGATTAAATTTTTGGATAAAATCCATCGGAGACTACATACAAATATTCGAAATGTTAGGTGTTTTCTATTTGTTGTTTTCTGGGTGGCCTAAAAAAGAAAGTAGTTATTATGTAAATCCAATATTTTAATTTTCAATCTAAAAAAAAGTAAAACACTCTTAATTGTTTTAATCATAGTTATTCAAAGAAAATTAAGATTAGATTCTTGTTAAAAATTGAAAGCATCGGATTGTTAAAACTTTAATCAAAAAAAAAAGACCAATCGAAGATTAGTCTTTTTGTATTTATAATTAACATTTGTACATTAAACATGTAAAGCTCTATTTTCAGTTGCTGCCAATGCAGCTTCTTTCACACCTTCAGAATAGGTTGGATGTGGGTGACAGATTCTTGCCATGTCTTCAGAGGAAGCTCTAAACTCCATTGCTGTAACTGCTTCCATAATTAAATCTGCTGCGCGAGCTGCAATCATATGTACACCTAAAACCTCATCTGTAGTTTTATCAGCTAATATTTTGATAAATCCACCAGTATCCATACTTGCACGAGCTCTTCCTAATGCTTTTATTGGGAAATTCCCAACTTTGTATTCAATTCCTGCAGCTTTTAATTCTTCCTCTGTTTTACCAACTGCAGCTACTTCAGGCCATGTGTAAACTACTCCTGGAATCAAGTTATAATTTAAATGTGGTTTTTGTCCAGCTAATAATTCTGCTACATAAACTCCCTCTTCTTCCGCTTTATGTGCCAACATTGCTCCACGAACGACATCCCCTATTGCGTAAATATTTGGAACAGCGGTTTGCAGATGATCATTCACTTCCAATTGTCCACGACTATTTGCGGTCAAGCCTGCATTTTCAAGACCTAAACCATCTGTGTAAGCTTTTCTACCAACTGCCACCAAGCAATAATCAGCTTCAAAAGTGACTTCTTCTCCTTTTTTGTTCAAGGCAGTTAAAACAACTGATTTTCCTTTGTTTTCAACCTTTTGAACTCGGTGTTCCATTTGAAATTTGAATCCTTCTTTTTTCAAAATTTTAGTGAATTCTTTACCAATTGATGCATCCATTGTTGGTAGAATTGTTGGTGCAAATTCAATTACTTCAATCTCAGTTCCCAAACGACCATAAACTGAACCAAGTTCTAAACCGATAACCCCTGCTCCTATTACAATCATTTTCTTTGGAATCTCTTGTAAATTCAAAGCTTCTGTAGAAGTAATGATCCGTTTTTTATCTGGCTCCATTCCAGGAAAGAAATTTGGTTTCGAACCAGTTGCTATGATAATATTTTTTCCTGTAAGGTTGTTTGATGTTCCGTTAGCAGTGGTAACTTTTACTGTGTTTTTATCAATAAATGAACCAACGCCAGTGTGCACCTCAATTTTATTTTTGTCCATCAAGAATTTAACTCCTGCACAAGTTTGACTTACAACGTCGTTTTTGCGTTGAATCATTTGCTTGATGTTCGCTTTTAAACCTTTTAATTCAATTCCGTGTTCAACAAAGTTATGGGTTGCATTGTGAAAATGCTCTGAAGAATCTAACAAAGCTTTTGAAGGAATGCAACCTACATTTAAGCAGGTTCCACCTAAAGTATTGTATTTTTCAATAATAGCTGTTTTCATTCCCAATTGGGCACAGCGAATAGCAGCCACATATCCTCCAGGACCAGAACCAATGATAATTACGTCGTATGAACTCATTTGAATCGAATTTTTAGCAAAGTTAAAACATCTAAGCAAACGAACTTCGATTCATATAGAAAAGTTAAGCAAGGAGCTATTAATTAGGTTTGATAGATTGCTTAAAAAAGAACCAAAGTGGTCATAAACAATCAATTCATCGGTTAAAACCACACTTATGTTGTCATGATTAAAAATTTTATTGCTTTGTAAGTTTTAAAAACTCTTTGTCATAATACTGTCCGCCTCCATCAGAATAAAGAATAATTCCTTTTTTAAATTTATACTTTTTGTACTTCAAAAATCATCATTAACGCTGGTAAAGTTGTCTGTTCAGTTGTTAGTCTTTTACTAGCACAATATCCTAAAATGTATCTGCTATGAGCGTCCATTATAAAGGTTAAATAATAAAAAGTTTCTTGTACATCGAAATAAATAATATCACTTACATATGCCTGGTCAATAGAAGTAATAATTAATTCTTTGTACAAATTATCGTACCGAATTACTCCTGTGCTGAATGTAGTTCTAGCTCTATTTATTAAACGTTGTTGAACCTTTCCCCATTCAAAGCACAAACTTTCAAATTTGTCTTTGCCAATACCATCTGGGTTAATTTTATAATACATAGCACGGCAACTAAGCATAGGGTGATCATTTCTAACTTGTACAACAATCTTAAGCAGATTTTCAAACATACTTTGTTGCTCTAATTGACTATTCAAATGTTGATGAAGACTTTGCTTTGTAATACCGATTGCTGTATAAAACTTATTCAAACTCACTGTTATTTTTTCTCTGTGATACCAGTAGAAGAGGATTATTCGGAATCGAATTTTTTTTTAATATCTACGTTTTATTCTTGCTCAGCTAACTCAATCATCTTTTCTTGAAAATCAATAACAATTTGTTTTTGACCAACAATGCGTTCTAGTTCAGCTACTTTTTTTTTGAAGAAGTGCTAAAACTCGTTTTGTTTCACTTTCCATTTCAACTACCAAACTTAAACCTTTTTTGTCTTGCAAACTATACTTATCAATCCATTTGTAAACATTATTTGCTCGAACTTGATAAGCTTTGTTAACCTCCAAAACTGTTGTTTGTTTTCTTTCGATTTTTTTATACTTTTTGCTTTGAAAAAAGAGATGGTTTGAAGTCAGTAACAAAGATGCTTGCTGATAAAGACGCTGTTCGTTCATATGTAAAAGGAAAGACTTCCATTCAATCACTAACTTCAAAAGGAATTAAGCTTGCAAAACCATTCTAATTCAAAGTGAATTAATAGTATAATTTTTAATTTTAATAAGCAATACAAAAATTGCCAATTGGATTGAAAAATTGGAGGGGAATTCTAAAAAGTAACTATCCAAATAGCTCCATCAAATCTTCCTTCGCTAATGATTTCATTGCATTTTCATCGACTTTGATGAGGTCTTCGACGAGTTCTTTTTTGCCTGATTGGAGTTGTAAGATTTTGTCTTCGATGGTGTCAGGGCAAATCAAACGAATCGCCATTACGTTCTTTTTCTGTCCGATGCGGTAACAACGGTCGATGGCTTGGTTTTCCACCGCTGGATTCCACCACGGGTCGACGATGAAAACATAGTCAGCTTCGGTTAAATTCAAACCGGTCCCACCTGCTTTCAAACTGATTAAAAACACGCGTTTCTCAGCGTCTTCTTGGAACGATTGCACACGCGCTGAGCGGTCTTTTGTTTGTCCAGTCAAGTATTCGTAAGCAATTTCTTTCTCGTCCAAACGTTTCCGAATGAGTGCCAACATACTTACAAATTGTGAGAAAACCAAGATTTTGTGTTCGCCCACTTTCTCTTCAATTTGCGCCAACAACTCATCTAATTTACTGGATTCGTTGCCGTAAAAAGCTTCGTCGTTCAGCAATTCAGGGGAATTACAAATCTGTCGCAACTTCGTTAAACCTTGCAAAATATGCATGTTTTTGTTGGTCAACTCGTCGTTTTTGTCTGCTTTTTCCAAGAACAATTTGAACTCGTTGCGGTACGTTTCGTAAATGCGCCGCTGATTTTCTCCCATCGGACAATGAATCACGATTTCCGTTTTGTCAGGAAGTTCGTTCGCCACTTGTTTTTTCGTTCTACGCAATAAGAAAGGACTCAATTTTTGCTGTAATTCTTTCGCACGTTTGCTGTCCTTGAATTTATCAATCGGAATGGCGTAATTGTCTTTGAAATGCGTTTGATTTCCCAGTAAGGCTTGATTCGCAAAGGAAAATTGTGCGTAAATATCAAAGGTGTTGTTCTCAATTGGCGTTCCTGTCAATACAATTCTGTTTCGCGATTGCAACAAACGAACGGCTTTGTAACGCTTCGATTCAGGATTTTTTATAGCTTGTGATTCATCCAAGAAAATGTAATCGAAGTCGATTTTTTTCAAGAAAGTAATGTCGCTCAACATCGTGCCGTAAGTGGTAATGATGAGGTCGTATTTGTCGATTTTTTCGTGGTCTTTTTCGCGGTTCAAGCCGTAAATGACGTGGTATTTTAAACTTGGAGCAAATTTGTCCAACTCCGATTGCCAGTTGAAAATCAATGAAGTAGGCAACACAATTAAATGCGTGCGTTTGCCATTTTTCTCTTTCAAGGACAAAATAAACGAAATGATTTGAATGGTTTTTCCCAATCCCATATCGTCCGCCAAACAACCGCCAAAATTGAATTCATCAAGAAAATGCAACCAATTCAAGCCGTGTTTTTGATAATCGCGGAGTCTTGCTTTCAATTTTTTCGGAACGGCAACTGCATCGATATTGTTGAATTGGTCAAATTTCGTTTTGAAAAGTGTCAATTCTTCTTTCACCTCATACGGCAACACTTCGTCCTCAAACAAGGAATCAATTACTGTGAAATTGGCTTTCGAACTTCGGATTGCGTTGTCGTGAATTTCTCCAGAACGAAAGAATTTGGCATATTTTTCCAACCATTCGTCGGGCAACATTCCTAATTTTCCATCTCCAAGTTTGACGAATTTTGCTTGGTTGTAAACGGCTTTTTGAATGTCGCGCAATTTCACTTTTTCGGAGCCAAACTTAATGTCCACCAAGGTATCGAACCAATTGATTCCACTAGATATCGAAACTGAAGTCGAGATTTTATGCGGACTGTAATTGTTATTTTTGAGTTCGTTAAAACCAAGAATTTCAACTCCTTCTTTGCGCCAAGCTTCAAAGGCATCTAAAAACCAGCCATCTTCCAAAAAGCGCTGTTTGTGCAAATAGAAAAATTCAAATTCTGTTTCTTGTTCCTCGAAGTGCGGATGAGTGCTTTTTATCAATTCAATAAATCGAGCTTCTAAAGAGGAATCTCGACTCACTTCAAATTGTAAACCTTTGGAATCGAGTGCATACAAACGCATTTTACTTCGCGCTGGAATTTCTCGCTCTGCGTATTTGATAACAGGCGTAATTGTTACAAAGTCCTCGCTGTCTTTTAAATAGACGATTTTTTTCAATTCTTGATTGAAGCCACTTTCCTCTAATTGTTTTTTGGTTGCAGGTTTTAAATAGGTGTATTGAATCTCGACTTTTCCTTCTAAACCGTCCAAAATCTTCGTTCTGAAAGCTAAAAATTGCGACTCGTGAATCATCAACTTATTTCCTTTTGCTTTGAAAAACTTCAATAGAACTAAGACTTTCGAGTTCAAAATGGGAATCAATTCGCTATTTTTTTCTAGGAAGAACTCGTACTTCAACTTGAATCCTGAGAATGCAGTCGCGTTGTTGTCCATCACGATGTAAGGTGAAACGTCATAAAAAGCGTCCTTTTGGGAAACTTTCAACAACAAACTCAGTTCTTTATTTAAAATCGTAACCGGCACAATTGATTTCGATGTGATGTTGTCCGAAATGCGTGGATTGTGCTGATAAATCGGATAATTTCTTGGGTTTTTCACAACTGCTTTCAAAGCCTCTGTAATTTGCTCGGGCGTCAATTTATAGCTGTAATAATCATTTTTTTCTTCGAAGGAAGTTAAGCTAGAAAAGAATTTAATTTCCTCTCCAATTTCGGTTTCAAGTAATAATTGTTTGGCATCGACTTTTGAAACTGGATTCTTTATTTTTCCATCTTTTGTCAGTTTAGCTGTTTGTAAAGCAATAAAGAAGTGCTCGTTATATGTCTGTTTTCCAATGACTAAGAAAATTTTTTCGTCATTTTCTTGTTTACTTGCATTAAACTTCTTGGGTTGAAAATCGGTTTGGGGAATGAGTGCTTCTAACTTTTCGAGTTCACTTGCATTTATCGCTTGTAAACCTTTGATTTTCGGACTGATTTTAAGTTTTGAATCGACTACAGTTGCCTCAAAATAATGTTCTAAATCAGGCTCATTTTCCATTCCATATCGCTTCGCAAATTCTTTAAGTTGGTTTGTTTTGAAATTGAAGTCAAAATAAATGCGAATACCATCATCATTTTTGAGAATATTGAGCGCATATTCTTGATGTGTACACATTTTGCGTTTTTCTGCTTTACAATTACAAGAAAGTGTCAGCTGTGCATCTTGCAAATGTATTTTAATCCGTTGGCGTTGGTAGAACGTTATCATAACGCTCATTTGCACAAAGTTTTCTTCGATGTGTTCAATATCGAAATAGCGAAAGAAATCGGTTTGAATGCCGCTCGAATGTTGTAAAATAAAACGATCGTCGAGTTGGTCAAAGCTAAAATCTCGAATCGAATAATCCGTAGGATGTGCTTTTTCTATTGGTTTTGGTAATTCAGTTCCAAATAGATTAGAATTTTCAAGTGCTTCAAGTTCATAAATTGCTTCGTTTAAAGTTGCCACTGTATGTTTACAAACACCAGCAAAATTATAGGGACAAGAACATTTTGTTTTTTTAACTGCATCGCCTTTAAATTCTATGGAAATCGAGTAAACTTCTGTTCCAAAAGCAGAGGCTGTTAGTTTATTATCCTCAAATTGAAGGTTTGTGATGTGAATTTCGGTTGCTCGTTGACGTGTTTGGGCAGTGGAATAGTTTTTTATGAAAGATTTTATCTCGGAAACTTTCGACATGGATTTTAAAAAATGTAAAGATAAGGAAGATAAGTCGCACTTTTAGCGCTTGAGGTATATGTTGCTTAGAATCACGATAGACTACGCCCATCGATGGGAAATTACGCTCTTTCAGAGCTTTTAGTATCGGAAATAAAATGATAAATTTTGTCGCAAATCAATTCTAACTTTTCTGGAAGTTCTTCTTTTTCCCAAGGATGTATGGCACCAAAAACGTGGTCTGTTGCTGGGATAGTAATGAGTTCTGTATTTAACCAATTTGCGATTTGTTTTCCTTCTGAAATTGGAACGCTTGTGTCTTGGTCGCCATGAATGACTAGTACGGGAATAGTAATTGATTCACACGATTTTTGAATGTTTAATCGTTCTTCGTTTGCTTTGAAATCTTCATAAAGAGAATAATAATTCGGAAGGTTTTGTTTGGTGCGCGAATTGGCAACGTAACGCACACCTCTATTTTTCCACTCTTCTAAAGCTTCTCCAAAAGGAAAACGAGAACCGATATCACAAATGGCTGCAAGTGTAATTGTTCGATGAATACGTTTGTCTTCATTGCTTGCCAAAAGTACAATTCCACCACCGCGTGAATGTCCGATGAGATTGACATTGTATGGAACGTTGATTTTTGTTTCTAACCAATCCATCACTGAGATTAAATCGTTTAATTCTTTTGAATAGGTATTTTCTCCAAAAGCTTGTTCATCAGGGAAATCAATACCATTTTCAATTGTTCCTCCGTTGTGAGTAGCGTTGTATTTACAGAAACCAAAACCTTTTTCAGTGAAATAATTTTGCATTAATTTCCAAGCACCCCAATCTTTGAATCCCATAAAACCGTGCACAAAAACAATCAATTCGCCATTAAAATTTGAAGGAATTTCTAAGTCGATTAAACTTTTGCGATTGTTGGAGCCAGTGTAATGCATAATTTGAAATATAAAATGGAGAATATAAAATTAAGATTCTACATTTTCAATTTCGGTTTTTCGTAATCAAAACTTCTACGCTTATAAGGAAAAACATTCATCAGTTCTCCTGAGTAATAAAACTCAAAAGCAACGGCGCCAAACGTATATTCTGTGTCATGAATTTTGTAGTTTGAGCCACCAACCCCAGGATTTTTCTTTGGTTTCGATTTTTGATAACCCAAATTGAATAAAGAAGCTAAAATTTCTGGACGTTCATCTAATGGATATCCAGCACGTTCCCATTGCATTTTTATTTGTTTTAAGAAGCAAGCAGTGTATAAGTAAGAATAATAGTGATTTTTAAATTGAACCAAACGTCTCAAACGGACACTCATTGTATCGTTGATGTTGTTTACGTAACTATTCGTTGAATCATAATCTAATAAATGTTCATATTCTTCACCCATATAATACGGACTTGTTTTATCCTTCATGTAATGCTCGATTTTCATCGCAGTACTTTCTTTAATTCCTGTAACACCGTAAGATAAGCGATTTTCTAAGACCAACACTTTCATTGGTCCGATGTATCTTTTATAAGATTCTCGACTAGAATTAAATAGACGAATTTGTTCACCAACTAAACAAGCAACAATCAAACGTGGTTCAACTCCAGTAACCTTTGCTGCTGAATCGATGTAATATTTATCCTTCGCAACCGCAATTTTAAAATCCTGCCATTCAGCGATATTCATCCATTCAAAAGCAGAAAGTCCATTTGTTTTTTTCTTTTTTCGCATTTCTTCACGCATTTTCAAAACCGCTTTTCGATAATCCTTGTTTTTCATCAAACGTAAATCAACAGCATCCAACATTCGAAGCGCTAACTTTTCATTTTTATTTTTCAGAAGAACAGTTAAAATATACTCTGCATTCACTGGGTAAAATTCTTGTAAAACCAAGATTCTACTCATAGCTTCTTTACGATGACGAACCATTGATGCGCTATCTACTTTGAATCCTTGGTTGTATTTATCGTGCATTTCTTGGAAATAACGATTGTTTTCATCTAGCATTCCTGCTTCATTCGTCCATTGAAAAGTGACTGCGAAATAGGTTGCCGTTAAAATAAAACCATAAATAGCAAAACCATAAAGGAAGATGGTAAATGGAATCTTAATCCATTTGTTGTTAAAGAATTTTCGCATTTAAAAAATTTTGCGCTAAAGTAAATATTTATTGAAAAAGTAGGTTGAAAAGTAAGGGCTTAAAATCTAAAAAGTGAAATAGTTGTACAAGGTTTACTTTTATTATAGATTTTCTATGTTTTTCACTGTGCCACAAATCGATAGCGAATATATCCATCTTGCTTCGATGAACCAGCATTGAATTTTGACATTCCAGCATATTTCAGTGCTTGATCTCGCATACACGTATTTGCATTTTCACAACGGCTTTCGTCAATAGTGGTGCTGATTACACTTCCAGAATTATCTACTGAAATCAAAACAACCACTGTTCCAGCAGAGCCATAACCGCAAGTGTAACCTGGATTTCGAACAAACCAGTTATTATTTTCGTAAGCCGTTCTTCCTTTCAAACTAAAATCAACCATCACATTTCCAGCGTATTGATTGGATTTTGAAGTTTGAGTAGATGTGTTTGGTTTACTATTCGCAGCTGCTGTAATTTTCTTTTTTTGTTCCTCAGCCTCTCTTTTGATTTTTTCTCTTTCCTTTTCTCCTCCAGCTTCTTTAAACAATTGCTTTTCAAAATCTTTCGCTGTTTGTTCTGGATTGCCACTTGCTTGATCTTGGGACCAATTTTTGTCTGATTTTTTACGCGTATCGTTGTTATCAAGCACCACATTTGTCAATTCACCATTCAAATTGGAAGGTGGCACTTGAATTTGTTCTTTAGATAATTCAATCTCCTCAGGTTCTTCGATTCGTGAGTATTTTTCAAAGGGTTCGATGTAAACGATTTCTTTGTAGGAGGAAATTTGGAAGTACATAAAAAGAAAAACATAAACCGACAAAGCAACGATAATTGCAATGAAAAAATGATCTGGACGGTTTAAAATTCCTTTCATTTAGAGGGTTTTAGATACATCTTAGAACGCAAAAAGTAATAAGCTGTTTCATTTTCTTTGATTAAAGATAAACAATCTCCATCAAAAACTTTAATTAAATCATATTCCAATGGAATAATCAATTCTCCTTTTTTAGAATACAACCCATATTTTGTGCCGTTTGAAACTAAGATATAATCGTTTTCGAAGACTTTAACAATTGAAAATGAAATAGGAATTGTCAATCTAAATCCTTGATCCATAAAACCGAGTAAACCATTTTTTTCAACGATAAAGCCGAAATAGCCAATAGTTTCAATATTGTCAAATTCATAAGGAAGAATCGAACGCCCTTTCCAGTCAACAATTCCCCATTTTTGATCTTTAATCGCAGGAATAGCAACAAGTGGTCTTCCCAAAGCATCAAATGTAGGCTTCAAATATTCTTTTCCTGTGGCATCGATGAGTCCGTATTTTCCTTTTTTACGAAAAACACTTATTCCTTTGTAAAAAAGTGCTACTTCAAAAGCGTTTGGAAAATATTCCATTGGAGTTTCGAATAGCATTTTTCCTTGGTCGTTGAGATAAAAAATCGATGTTCCTTGCTTTGCGATTAGTTGCTTTTCAACGGCATCAAATTTTGAAAACTCATCGTAAATTGCCTCGGTTAATTGAACATTTTTCAGGGTTCGTAATCCTTTTTTACCAGCAAAGCCATATTCAATCAAAGTATCATTTAGAAAGCGAATAGATTCATACCGTGCAGGAATCAACCACTGACAATTTGTGTTTAACACGCCAAATCCATCTTTGGTTTTTGAAACCGAAATCCCTTTTTTAAACTCTTGAATTTCCTCAAAAATCGCACTAGTTTTAGGTGAAAAATTAATGTCTGAGATATAATAATTTGAATCACTTTTTTCTTTTATAGCGACCAAACCTTTTCCTAGTGCGATTATATCATTATTCACAATCGGCACAACTTCACGTCCAGAACGATCAATTAGACCAACGCTATCTCCTATAAAAACAATCCCCCTAGCATCTACAAATTCGAGAATTTCATCAAAAACGAAATCAACAACTACTTGATTTTTTTTATTGATTAAGCCGTATTTATCATTTTTAGAAGCTACAGCCAAACCATCTTGAAAAATTCCTAAATGTTCATATTGTGGCGCAATTGCCGTTTTACCTTCATTGTCAAAGTAGCCATAAAGTCCATTTTGAACAAATGGATAGAAGGTGGCATTTAATAATTTTAAGTCTTCTTCAATTTCGTTTAGGAAAGGATAATCAGGATATTTCTCTTTGAATTCAAGGAATTTTTCTTTCGAGTATTCTTTCATGAATAGCTTGTAAACCATTCGCCAAGCTTCTTCGGTGTTTCTATTTTTTGGATATTTCTTCGCAAAATTTTGATACGAAACGAGCGATTTATCAATTGTGCTTAATTCAAAAAGTCGATTTTCAGCATCCTCAGCGTGTGGATTACTGGCGCAACACTTCAAAAAAGCTTCGTAATCCTCAATTTTTCCTTTGCGAGAGAATTCTAAATATTGATATTCATCAAAATTGAATTTGGCATTTTCTTTTAAATACGAGTCTGGATATTTACTTAAAAATTCCGCAAATGCCTGTGAAGTTTTGGCGTGTTCTGCACTTGCGTAAGCAATTGAATCTCTTAAATGAATAGCTCTAGGAATCAAAATGGACCATTCATTAGCTGCAATAAATTGAACAAATAATTCCTCACTTGGACTTTTCAAATACTGATTGAAAATAGCAGTACTAACCACTTGTTTTAGATCTTGAATAGCAAGTGAATCAAAAGCAAATTTTTCTTTTAATTTTTCTTTTTTCTTTGCTTTTATTGCTGAAAAATGTGCTTCAGCTTGTAACACTAAACGATAAGCACTGTCTAGATTTTGCCAATCATTCGTTAAATACAATTTAGTTAACCCAAACGAAGCAATTGATTTGTGCTTTTTAAGAGATTTTTGAAAATATTCGTAAGCATTGAAATAGTTCTTTTTTTCAAGTTCCTGAAAACCTTTTTTAATTTTAGAAGCATTGACCTGAAAAGAAAAAATCAAAAGCAGTGCAATCGTAAGAAAACGAGTCATTTTTATTGAAAATTAAATCAAAGGCTTAAAAGATTTTCTTTCAAATCTTTTGGTAATTCACAAACTGGAATAGGTTCCATTTTATGTTTATTTGCATTGTGATAAGACCTGTAGATTTTCAAAACTTCTTTTTGTCGATCCGAAAGTTCATTTTCATTTCCTTCAAAATCCATAGCCCATTCCAATTCTGGATAAGTAGCGCCAATTTGATCTTCGTCGCTTCTTCCATCTGGCCAAAGTCCATCAGTTGGTTTTGCAATTAAAATATCGTCAATGACATCAACTGCTTTTGCAACTTTAAAAACCTGCGATTTCGTTAAATCAGCAATTGGACTTAAGTCAACACCACCATCTCCATACTTTGTGTAAAAACCAATTCCAAAATCTTCAATTTTATTGCCGGTTCCTGCAACTAAACATCCATGAACTTGAGCGATTGCATACAAAGTAGTCATTCGGATACGCGCTCTTGAATTTGCCATAGCCAATAAATAATTATCGGTTTCAAATGGCATTTTCGCGCTAAAACTTTGAAAAACGGAAGTTAAATCTATCTCAACTGCTTCCACATTTTCAAATCGACTTTTTAAATTTTCGATATGTTTTTGTGCTCTTTGATATTCGGCAGAAGTTTGCAAAATCGGCATATTAACCAGTATTACTTTTCTTCCAGTTAAAGCACACAAAGTTGAAGTCAATGCTGAATCAACGCCACCTGAAATTCCAACTACAAAACCTTTAGTATTTGATTTTTGCGAATAGGAATTAAGCCAATCTACAATAAAGGAACTAACTTCTTTCAATTATTAAGAATTAAAACAATAAAGAAACTCTGAACAAAATTTGACTCATTGTTGATTTGTTTGAATAATAAACTTGATTTGGAATAGGTTCATTATCGAAAGTATACGTTGTTCTTTTGTTTTCTTTTCTTTCTAGAAATTGAGGCGTAATTCCATAATAATATCCACCTTCTAAAACTAGACAAGTAGAACCCACAAAATTCCACTCAGCACCTGCAGAAAGACCCACAGAACCTTGGTATAAAAATGCCTCTCCGGGAGATTTCATATTGTTGTTTTCAACCAAATCAGTTGATGCTCCAACGACATTACCGTAATCATTAAATTTGCTTGCAACTAAAAAACTGTTACGGATACCAAATTTACCGAAGTATCTAAAATCACCAATAAAATCTGTTCTGAATAATAACATTAGAGGAATAGAAATATAAGTCGATTTTTGAGATCTTTCAGAAAGTGCAAAAGTACTAGATCCTGTTCCACTATCTTCTTTAGACAAGATATCAGTGTCAACATAACGATAATAGGTTGGAACATTTGTTGAATACTTCTGAGTTGCAAAATCAAAATCCAATCCAGTTGCTAAACCTAGGTTTTTTGAGCTTTTAAAAGCGCTATGCATTACAATTCCGATACTAAAATTACCACCCAAACCATTAGCTTCCATTCTTGTTGTTCCAAGAGAAAGCAGATTCATTCCAACATTTGTGGTTAATCCAGCTTGAACTCTTTTGTCCGCAGCAGATTCAGCAATTGTTTGAGAAAAAGTGATTCCACTAAAAATCAAGAATGCACCTAAAGCTTTAATTTTGTTTAAATATATACTTTTCATAAAATTTGGTTTTAATGTTTAATTTTGAAGCAAAAATAAAGAATAATCCTTTAAATGCGTTTTTTAAAATTATTTCCTGTCTTTTTACTTTTGATATTTGTTCAAGGTTGTTCGTCAGATCCTTATGAAGTTGACACCTCTAAAGTAAATTTGAAGTTAGAATTTATCAATCTTGATTCGATTGTTGCTTTTTCCAACAACCAAAAATTGATTACTTCTAAAGCAAAACTAATAAATTCAAACCGTGAAATTTTAGATTTTTCTTTTGGCTATTGTTTAGGAATTCCACTTCAACCTGACACTGCATTTTTGCGCAAAGTCAATGAATTTAAAAAAGACAAATACATTCAGAGACTTGAGAAATCGATTCAAAAGTTACCTAAAGAACAATTCAAAGCTGAATTAACAGATGCTTTTAAACGTTTGAAATTTCATTTTCCTTCTTCAAAAATACCAAACTCTGTTTTCTTTGTGAATTCGCTTTTTTCAGCAAGTGTTTTCTGTACTGAAAAAGAAATCGCAATTGGTATGGAACGATACTTGGGTGCGAATGCACGTGTAATTAAAGAATTGCCACCACAACAATTTTATGAATGGATTAAAATTGGAATGGAACCACGCTATTTGACTCGTGATGTTATGGCTGCTTGGTTAATGACAAATTATTTGGAAGAAACAAACGAAAACTACGCAGCTGAAATGATCCGTTGGGGTAAAATCCTATTTCTATGTAAGGTTTTGTTACCCGAAGAAAAAGAAGAAGTGATTTTAAGATATACTTCCGCTCAATTAGAATGGGCGAATGCAAGTGAAAAAGCAGTTTGGAGTTATTTAGTTGACAAAGAATTACTTTTTAAAACAGATGAAGAAACGAGAATTAATTTACTCAAAGAAGGACCTTACTCGATAGGTTTACCAAAAGAAAGTCCAGATAGAATTGGACAATATATGGGTTATAAAATTGTTAAGCAATATATGGACGAGGAAGAAATTAGTCTTGAAAAATTGGTGGCAATGCCTTATAATGAATTACTTCAAAAATATAAAGTGAAATAAAAAATGGAAGACAAAATTTCAAAAAAATCAGAAATAAATATAAGTGTTGGATTAAATGAAAATAATTTACCGCTTGCGATGCATTGGACAGCATCAGATGGAGGCATTGAGAAAGCGCCAGCTAGTGCATTCATTTTGTCCATTTGGGATCCGAAAGAAAAAAACACACTAAAAATTGATTTGTGGACAAAAGATATGACAGTTGATGAGATGAAGCAATTTTTTCATCAATCATTACTTACAATGGCAGACACTTTTGAGAAAGCTACGGGCGAAACTTTAATTTGCGAAGATTTACGTGATTATTGCTATCATTTCGCTGATAAGATGAATATTTTACCAGAAAAATGAAGTTAGTTTTACAAAAAATGGATTCCAAATTGGAGTCAATTATCCAGTATTCTTTGCGCACTACGGATAATTCAATAGCAATGAATGAATTAATTGGGAAAGAGATTTCGCTACTTTGGAATGGTGTTATTTACTGTTGTAAATGCTCGAAAGTGACCAAGAAATCGTTTGGTGAAGGGTTTTGTTTTGCTTGTTTTTCGAGTGCTGCAGAAGCTAGTCCTTGTATTTTACATCCCGAATTATGTGAGGCACATTTAGGAAAAGGGCGCGATTTGGAATTTGAAGAACGTAATCACAATCAACCACATTTCGTTTATTTGGCTTCAACTGATAAAGTTAAAGTAGGCGTGACACGTGCCACACAAATCCCAACTAGATGGATTGATCAAGGAGCAAGTTCGAGTATTATTCTCGCTGAAACACCAAATAGATATTTAGCAGGTTGTATCGAAGTTGCTTTGAAGGATTTCTTTACAGACAAAACGAATTGGCAGAATATGTTACGTAATTTTCAAGATGAGTCTATTGATTTGGAAGAAGAAAAATGGCAAGTACATGAAGAATTACCATCTGATTTGACACAATATTGGATTGAAAATGACGAAATAACTGAATTGAATTATCCCGTTTTGGAATATCCAGAGAAAGTTTCATCAATGAGTTTTGATAAAACAGCTCAAATTCAAGGAAAGCTAACAGGAATAAGAGGTCAATACCTTATTTTTGACAATAAAAATGTAATAAATATTCGCCGCCACACAGGCTACGAAATTGAAATCAATGAAGTTAGTTAGTATTATTCACCACATTTTAGATTTTTTCTACCCACTTGTAAAACGTTTTTTTGATAATACAACGTATTATTATGCAGTTTGTGGAGTTGGGAATTTAGTTCTAAGTTGGGTGTTGTTTTACATGTTTTTTCAATTTGTTTTTAAAAAACAATCACTTTACGTGGCAATTATAGACTTTACTTTTTCAGCCTATACTTTAACTGCATTTACTTGTTTTTTAATCACTTTCGTAATTGGTTTTCTATTGATGAAATACATTGTTTTCACAGAAAGTGGTTTAAAAGGAAGGGTTCAACTGTTTAGGTACGGATTAAGTGCTATGATTTCAGGGGTGGTTAGTTGGGTTCTATTGAAAATTTTTATTGAAGTTTTTGATTTTTTTCCTTCGCTTGCAAATATTCTCGCTTCATGTTTGGTCGTAATTGTAAGTTATTTATTGCAACGAAAGTTTACATTCAAATAATTTATAGGTTTCCGATATTTACTTACTTTTGCGCTTTATTCATAAAAAAAATTATACTATGAAATTATCTCTTATTTTTACAGCAGTATTAAGCATTATTGCATTCAGCAACACATCAATTTCACAAACTGTATTAGTTGATTTGGATTGTAGTTCAATCGAAGGTTTTCCTGTTTTAACAAAAGCCCCTGCAGGTGTTAAAGCTGTTGAACAATATGGTTCGGTTAAAATCTCAAATGGTGCGAAATTTCAAATGGAGTTGAATTCGGTTTATGATTATTCAGTAGCGGCTGCAAAAAAAGAAATTGAAGCGAATGACATCAATAAACTTAAAAAATATGTTGTTGATGAACCTAACGGAATTATTTACCAAACAGAGGTAATGGGACAAATTCAATATCACTTCATGTATTTCTTAGTTGGAGAAGAAGAGTCTTTTTACTTTCAAAATGTAAAAGGTCCAACTTATGATTTAGAGTCTACTAAAGTAATGTACAACGCTGCGAAAGCAAGTAAATTAAAATAAGAAATTAATTAGATTTATCTAAACCGATATTCTTAGGAGTGTCGGTTTTTTTTTTAAATTCATTTTTTTAAAAAAGAATTCGCATAAAAAAACGCTACTCAAATTGAATAGCGTTTTCTATTTAGTTTAAAAAAAGCTTATCTCTGTTCTATAGAAACATAATCTCTAGATGTTTTACCAATGTAAATCTGACGAGGACGACCGATTGGTTCTTTATTCTCTGTCATTTCTTTCCATTGTGCAATCCATCCTGGTAGACGTCCTAACGCAAACATAACTGTAAACATTTCAGTTGGAATTCCTAATGCTTTGTAAATGATGCCTGAATAGAAATCAACATTTGGATATAAATTTCTTGCTTTGAAATATTCATCTTCTAATGCATATTTCTCTAATTTCTTAGCGATTTCTAATAATGGGTCATTAACACCTAATTTTTCCAAAACATCGTCACAAGCTACTTTAATGATTTTAGCACGCGGATCGAAGTTTTTGTAAACCCTATGTCCGAATCCCATTAAACGGAATGGATCTTCTTTGTCTTTCGCTTTAGCAACCCATTTATCAACATTTCCACCATCATTATGAATTTGCTCTAACATTTCAATTACTTCTTGGTTTGCACCACCATGAAGTGGACCCCAAAGAGCAGAAATACCTGCTGAAATAGTTGAATATAAATTTGCTTGAGAAGAACCAACGATTCTTACAGTTGATGTAGAACAGTTTTGTTCGTGATCAGCATGAAGAATTAATAGTTTGTTCAAGGCACTAACAACAACTGGATCAATTTCATAATTTTCAGTTGGCATAGCAAACATCATGTACATGAAGTTTTTGCAGTAATCAAACTCATTGCGAGGATACATAAATGGATGACGCATTGAATTTTTATAAGCCCAAGCTGCTAATGTTGGTAATTTTGCAATCAAACGGTGAATGGTTAAATCTTTCGCTTCAGCACTTCTGTTTGGATCCAATGATTCTGGATAAAAAGTTGAAAGTGATGAAATCATGGAAGATAAAACCCCCATTGGATGAGCTTTTGCTGGATAAGCCTCAAAAAACTGTTTCATATCTTCGTGAACAAGCGTATGTTTCTTGATACTGCCTTCAAACGTTTTTAATTGAGCAGCAGTAGGCAATTCTCCGTATATGAGAAGATATGCAACTTCAATGAACGAAGCTTTCTCCGCTAATTGTTCAATTGGATAACCTCTGTAATGTAAAATTCCTTCTTCTCCATCTAAAAAGGTAATGGCACTTTTCGTTGCACCTGTATTTTTGTAACCTGTATCTAAAGTTACATAGCCTGATAAATCTCTTAATTTAGAAATATCAATTGCTTTTTCGTTCTCAGTTCCGGTAATAACAGGTAGCTCATATACCTTACCGTCTAACTCAATTTTTGCTATTTCACCCATAAGTGGTTTTTAATTTGTTGTTTAAAAAATGTCGACTCTAAAATTAACCAAAGAATTTGAATCTCAAACAAATCATTCAGATATTTTGTTTTCAATTTGATTTTTTAAGTTGGTATCTGTTTATTAGTTTCATTAAACCATAATTTGTAATTATCCATTTCACTTAGAAATTTCACCACACATCACTTCTTATTGAGGTTTTAAAGCAATTCGTTAAGTATATATTTACGGAAAGTAGTAAATTAGCCATCCAAAATTAAACTAAGAATATGCGAAGAACGATGATTGCTTTGTCCTTGTTGTTATCAACTGGGATTTCCATAGCACAAAAGACAACCGAAGTGAAACCAAATGCTCCAATTAATTGGTATTTAAAAGATTCTAAAAAAGATAAAGTTTATGGTGTTGGTGCTGAAAAAGCATACGAATTGCTAAAAGGAAAAACAGCCAAAGAAATTATTGTTGCCGTTATTGATAGCGGTGTAGAAACAGACCATCCAGATTTGAAGGATGTTATTTGGGTAAATAAAGGTGAAATTCCAAATAATGGCATTGACGATGATAAAAACGGCTATATTGACGATGTGCATGGTTGGTCATTTTTAGGTGGACCTGGGGGTGATATTGATAATGAAGCGTTAGAGTTGGCTAGAATGGTACGCTCTGAAAAGAACTATTTTGCTGGTAAATCTGCTAGTGATGTCCCTGCATCAGACAAAGAACGTTATGATAAGTATGTTAAACTTAAAGCAGAATTAGACCAAGAGAATGCTAAAAATCAACAACAATATCAAGGGGTGATGATGATGGCCGGATACATAAATAATGTTAAAGCCGCATCAAATGGTGTTTTTGATAAAAAAGCAAATAAAGCTTATGTTCCTAAAGATGAAATGGAAACAAAAATTAAGAAGCAAATGGGAGTGATAATGTTAGTTTATCCCCCTGCTACTTTGGATAAAGAAATTAATAGCGCAACTGAAACTTTCGGAAATCTGATTAAAATGAACAATTTAGATGTAGATAGCATTCGTCGTGCAGTTGTTGGTGACAATCCACAAGACATGACAGAACGTTACTATGGTTGTAATCGATATGAAGGACCTGATGCTTTCCACGGAACCCATGTAGCTGGAATTATTGCCGCAACAAGAGGAAATGGAATTGGAATTGAAGGGATTGCTTCTAATGTTAAAATAATGGTAATTAGAGCAGTTCCAAATGGTGATGAACGCGATAAAGACGTGGCTAATGCTATTCGTTATGCAGTTGATAATGGAGCCAAAGTAATTAATATGTCATTTGGTAAATATTACACACCTAATAAACAAGTGGTTGACGAAGCTATTTTGTATGCGAAAAGCAAAGACGTTTTATTGGTTCACGCAGCAGGAAATGATGCTAAAAATAAAGATTTACAAGATTCTTATCCAACTAGAATATTAAGTGATGGTTCTGTTGCTTCCAACTGGATTGAAGTAGGTGCAAGTAGCTCTTCCAAAAAAGGAAAGAAACTAATTGCAGATTTCTCTAACTACGGATCTAAAACAGTTGATGTATTCGCTCCTGGTGTTGATATTTATTCAACAGTTCCAGATGCAAAATATAGAGATGCTTCAGGTACAAGTATGGCTTGTCCTGCAACAGCTGGTGTAGCTGCAATGATTCGTGGTTATTTCCCTGAGTTAACGGCGGCTGAGGTTAAAGAAGTGTTGATGAAAACATCTGTTTCATACACAAAATCAATCTCAATTCCGGGTGCAGAAAAAGGAAAAGAAAAAGGAACTATGAAAGATATTTCTATTTCTGGTGGAATGGTAAATGCAGCTAGAGCTGTCGAATACTTGATGAAAAAATAGTTTTTATACTACTTTATTAATGATATTCAAACATAAACTAATCTTTAATCATTCTGTATTTTTCATAAAAAATCTTAAATGAAAACAGATTGATTTTTTTCTAAATAATTGAATAACAGAGGAGTGGATTATTTCACTCCTCTTTTAATATAACTCATATATTATTTTAATAAAAAAAATTAAATCAGGATAAATAGCTTAGTTGTAATTATAAAAATATTAATTATGAAAGCTATTAATCTATTATCAATCGTTTGTCTATCAACGTTATTTACAAGTTGTGTTATCATCAGACCAGGAGAAGTTGGTGTTAAACAAACTTTAGGAAAGCTTTCGGATAAAACTTACAGTCAAGGGGCAGTTTGGTTTAATCCGTTTGTTACTAAAGTAGTAAAAACCAATGTTCAAATCAACGATATCGAATTAGCATTGAGTCTTCCAAGTAAAGAAGGATTGAGCGTTATGGCTCAAATTTCAATTCTTTATCGCATTGATCAAAACAGTGTTCCAAAAGTTATCAGAAGCCTCGGTTTGGGTTATGAATCGATTATTTCAAATGTGTTTAGGTCGGCGTCTGCAGACGTTTGTTCTAAATATTTTGCGAAGGATATGCACTCAGGAATGCGAGCTGAAATTGAGAATGCGATCAAAGAAAAAATGGATGAAACATTGCAAGAACAAGGAATTGTTGTTAGTGCTGTGTTAATGAAAAGCATTCAGTTACCTTCAGGTTTGGCTAGTTCTATTGAACAAAAGTTACAAGCAGAACAAGACGCAATGCGAATGGTGTTTATTCTTCAACAAGAAAAGCTAGAGGCTGAACGAAAAATTATTGAAGCAACTGGAACACGTGATGCTCAAAAGATTTTGTCCGAAGGTTTGACCGATAATATTATCAAAATTCGAAGTATTGAGGCCTTTATTGAATTATCAAAATCAGTAAATAGCAAAGTGATTGTTACAGACGGTAAAGTGCCTTATTTAATTGAATAAGTTTAAAGGAAAATTTTTAAGAAGCTGTAATGAAAATTACGGCTTTTTTTGATAAATGAAAATAATCAAAAAAAAAAAAAAAGCCAAAATGTTAAATCTAACAATTTGGCTTCTTTCGTGATTTCGCTGGGATTCGAACCCAGGGCCCATACATTAAAAGTGTATTGCTCTACCAGCTGAGCTACGAAATCGCTTTAGCGGGGGCAAAGATATGTATATATTCCAATTCTGCAAAGGAATTATACTTATTTTTGAAATATATTTTAAATTAATTTTTAAGTATTTGAAAATCAGTATTAGTGGAGAGTCTAAAAAAACATGTTTTTTTAATTGGATTCATGGGAAGTGGTAAAACCTCCCTCGGAAAGTTGTTGGCAAAGAAATTAAACTTCGACTTTTTAGACACTGATAGACATATTGAAGAACAGGAAAACTGTTCCATTCAAGAAATCTTTAACTCAAAAGGAGAATCTTATTTTCGAGAGTTAGAACATCAACTGTTAAAAAACATTTCTCAATCCAAAAAAGCTACTGTTTTTTCAACTGGTGGTGGTATGCCAATTTTCAATGAAAATCTTTATATAATGAAGGAAAAAGGAATAGTTATATTTTTAAATGTTCCGCTAGGAATGCTCTATTTTCGATTAAAAAATGATACTACAAGACCTCTTTTAGCTTCTAAAGAAAATCTGTTTAATTTTTTAGAAACAACCTTAAATCAAAGAATTCCGATTTATTCCCTAGCAGACTTTGAAATTGATGCAAGACAAAATAAATTGGAATTAGTAGATGAAATTATCAATTTGATTATAAAAAAATAATCGATAAATGAAAACCTATAATTCATTTTTAATCAATTACATAAGTTAAAAATATAGAGTGTTTTCTTAATTCTTAGTCTATTTTTTTTAAACAAATCAATTTTTTTTAGGTAAGAACTTCATTGAAGTAGAATTCACACAATGACGGGTGTTTTTATCTGTAAAACCTTCACCATAAAACACGTGGCCTAGATGACCTTCACAATTAGCACAAATAATTTCAGTTCTTTGACCATCTGCGTCTCTAATCTTCTTTACTGCTCCGGCTATTTCATCATCAAAACTTGGCCATCCACAATTGGAATGAAACTTATCATCTGAACGATAAAGTGGAGCATCGCATTGACGACAAACGTAGGTCCCACCGTCAAATTTATTAGTAAATTCTCCAGTGTATGGTCGATCGGTTCCTTTGTGAATAATAACTCTTTTTTCAGCTTCAGTAAGTGGGTTTAACTTCATTTCTTTTTTATTTTTAGTTGCTTGTTTTTCATTTTCTTTTGTTGCTTGTCCTTGACAACTTGCTGTTGAAATTAACAATAAAAAAAATGAAATAAAATGGAATTTGTTGTTCATAACTTTGGTTTAATTGAATAACGTTCAAAGAATAAAAATCGTTCATTACAGCAAAAAAATTAACTTTAAATAAGAGAATTAATCCTTGATGGTCAAGATGAATTAGAAATTAAATTAAAGAATGTACTATTTTTGACAATGATTCGTTCTTATCTTGTGAAAGCAATAATCATTATATTTATTTACGTTGTTGTTGGTTTAAAACTGAATGCCCAACAACCAAATTTTTTCTCTCGTTCGGAAATAGGTGTTCATGTTGGCTCAATGTATTACATCGGGGATTTGAATCAATTTAAGCCTTTCTACAGAAGTCAACTTGCGGGTGGTTTTATGTACCGATTTACAATTCATTCTCGACTTTCTCTTCGTGTAAATTATACAGTAGGAAACGTTGAAGCATATGATAGCGATTCAAAAAAAGCTTTAAATATCAACCGTAATCTAGATTTTAAGTCGCGAATTCGTGAATTGTCGGGAGGAATTGAGTTTAATTATTTTCCTTTTCAAATTGGTAGTAGACGTTATCCTGGTACAGCATATTTAATTACTCAAGTTGGACTTTTTTATATGGAACCGACCACTACAATTAATGGGCAAGAAGTAAAACTACAAAGTATTGGAACAGAAGGTCAAGGGAGCGCTTTAGGAAGAAAAAGAAATTACAGTAATTATCAACTGTGTATTCCTTTGGGTTTGGGTGCAAAAATAACGTTGGGCAAACGAGCTACATTTAATGTCGATATAGCAATTCGCAAAACGTTTACCGATTATATTGATGATGTTGGTTCTGATTTTTACCTTGATCCAAATGCATTAGCTGCTGCAAATGGTCAAACTGCTGCTGATTTAAATAATAGAAGTTTAGATGGAAATCGTTACGGACGAAGAGGCAATTCTTCTACAAAGGATTGGTATGTGTACGCTGGGGGAATGCTCACCTTTCGTTTAGGAACAGGTAATGTTTGCCCCGTATTGAGATGATTTAAAACGATTATTCAACTTTCAACATTGCTTGGGATGTTCATTTTTTGAAGCAAGCGTTTAGTAATGTATTTATTTTTCCTTGCTTTTTTCAATTTCTATTAATCCAAATTCATAAATTCCACCAAGTGAAAGATGCAGGGGTTTCGATCTTCTATTAGAAATTTCCTTACATTAAATATGATTTAATTCTTTTTGCCAGAAATAAGGTGTTTAATGGAAATGATAATAGCAATAATCTTCAGGTAAAATTAATGGTGAAATCACTTTAATTTCAAATAAAACAACCGCAATAAATGAAATAAAGGTGTTTATTATTAGTAAACCAATTCTTTTAAACTTTAAAGAACAACCCGAATCTTCATTTGCTTGCTTTTCGTCCTCTTTCAGCATAAAAAACTTACTAATTGTGTTTAATTATGCAACTCAATCCCAAGCTTCTGGATTTTCGTTTTTCGCAATTAATTTCTGCCAATCGTAATCACCATTTTTGAACAAATCAACGTCTGAATCACCTAAAATTGCTTGATACTCGCTGTCTGAAATCGAATAACGCTCTACTTCTTCGCCGGTGTAAACTTCTATTGCTTCTAAAAACGGAACTTCCTCTTTGCTGCAAAAAGACATTGCTTGACCTTTGTTGTTGCCACGTCCTGTTCGACCACAACGGTGGACATAATTCTCTGGATTTTCAGGTAAATCATAATTAACCACATAATCCATATTTGGAATATCAATTCCACGACATGCGACATCTGTTGTAATCAAAACTTTATTTTCAGCACTTCTAAAGCGATCTAAAATGGCAAAGCGCTCTTGTTGTTCGATACCACCGTGCAATGCTTCTGACTTAATATCAACACGCTCCATGGCTGCAACAACTCGCTCAGCTCTCACTTTCGTACGCACAAAAACAATGAATTTATACTCCGGGTATTCTTTCAATAAATTCTCCAAGAAAAAACGTTTATCGTCCATTTCAACTAGACAAACAGCATGATCTACATTCTTAGAAACAGGGTTTTGCGGTGAAATTTGAATACGTATAGCATCGCGCACAACATCGTAAGCCAAAGATTTTATTTTCTTTGAAATCGTCGCTGTAAAAAACAAAGTTTGTCGTTGCTTCGGAATCTTGCGAATGACATCTTGAATGTCTTTGTTAAAACCTAAATCCAACATCAAATCAGCTTCGTCCAACACAAACATTTCCAATTGCGAAATATCCACAAAACCTTGAGAAATAAGGTCAAACATTCGTCCTGGTGTCGCAACCAACACATCTAAACCATCTTTCAAGGATTTAATTTGTTTATCTTGTTCTACTCCACCATATAATCCCAAAGCACGTAAATGCGTTTGAGCGCCAATTTCTTCTACTACTTGAGCGATTTGTTTGCACAATTCACGTGTTGGCACCAAAATTAATGCACGAATTCCTGAATATTTACCACGAGGCTTCACTAGCAAACGATTCAACATTGGAATAACGAAAGCTGCTGTTTTACCTGTACCAGTTTGCGCAACCGCCATCACATCTTCACCATCTAAAATATGTTTTATTGCTCTAAATTGGATATCCGTTGGACGGTTGAAGCCCATTATATCTAATTGTTTTACAATTGATTGGGAAAGGTTATAATCTTTAAATTTCATGTGATATTACTATTCTATGCACAAATGATGACTACTGTCGTTTTTACAAAGGTAGTGATAAGCCCTTGAACTCCTACAACTTTGTTTGAAGCGGAAAAATGAAGGAAAAACTAAGTTCTTTCAATTAAAATTTCATACAGTTTTGAAGCTGCACCATCGTTATCTGAAGCTACGAAAAAGCGATTCTTTTCATTCGTTTGACAAATTGCTTCAAGTTTAACTGGTAAAAGCGTTTCATTTACTTTAAATGGTTCTAAACGAAGTTCCATTTGGGCTTGTAGTTCGCTTATATTAAAAGTTGAAATGACACTCCCAATAATCGCCCCGTCGTTGTACCAATCACTCGTATCTTCAGCGCTAGCCGTACAATAAAATACTCCAAATTCATCTATTGTTGCACCAGAAATTCCCAAATTGAAACCATTCAACTGTCCAAGATTAAGTTGGTAACTTCTGCAAACTAATTGATTACTTCTTTGTTCCAAAAAGTCAAAGAACTCAGTTTGATTTACTTCAAAAAGCGTATTTGTTCCTCGATTAAAAAAGAACAAACGTTCCTCAAAACAAGCTAATGCTTCAATGTTCCAATCCTTTAATTCTATATTCAACCCTTTTCGAATTTGAGCATAAAATGGCCACAAGTCAAATTGAAGGGTTAACGATGAATTTAAAGCAAACAACTTCGCTTGATTTCTATTTAATACTGTTGAACCAGAGCCAAGTACTAACAAACAAGGTGTATTATTGTAGTGGACAATTGTACTTGCTTCAAAATCAGACTTATCCTTTTTAGGTAATTGATTGATTTTTAAATCGGAAGAGTGCAAAACTTGAATCAATTCCCCTTGTTGATTACAAACTGAAAGTTCATTGGCATTATCTGAAATCATCCATAAATTTCCATCATAAAATTCCATTCCTGAAACGGCAGGAACTTTTAAGAAATAGGTATTTAAAACGGTTATTTTCAATATCGATTATTAAAATTGAATTCGTTCAAAAAATAGATACCACTCACCCCTTCTTCATTTTTCGATCCATCAACTGCTTTTTCATACGACTGAGTGATTCAGGTAAAATCCCCAAATAAGAAGCAATTTGATGCTGTGGAACTAATTGTTCAATCCCAGCATGTCTTTTAATTAATTCTTCGTAACGTTCTTCTGCATTGGCGCTGACAGTTAAGAAAAATCGTTTTTGAAGCACAGAAAGCGTTCGTTGCGTAATGATTCTAAATAATCGTTCGAGCTTGGGAACATCCTTAAAAAGTTGTTCGGTTTCCTCTCTTCCAATCACTAAAACCCAACTATCTTCCATCGCTTGTGCGTTCAATTTTGTCGGATTATCGTCGAAGAAGGAAGCAATATCTCCCATCCACCAATCCTTAAATGCAAAGTAAAGCACGTGTTCTAAGCTTTTTTTGTCGGTGTAAAAAACACGAAACGTCCCTCCTACTACAAAACCTTGTAATTTACAGTGTGTGCCTTCTTTCAAGAAAAAATCCTTCTTTTTAACTTGGTGTAAGTGATACGCATTGGCAACTGTAAGCTGCTCTTCTGGTGTAAGTTCTATCTTTTGGTTAATGTAATCAATTAACTGTTTTCTAGCTATTTCCTCGTTCACGGTTTTTATTTTTTAAATGGTAAATGCTGCTGGAATGTTCATTCGAATACGCCATTCTTTTGGATATAAATTATTGAAACGATTTCCTAAATGTTTGATGAAGCCTATTTTTTTTCCTTGATAGGTTAAAATAGTGTAACCAAATTCACCTTCAAGTGCAAATGTATCTCCGTGTAAATAGGCCAAAGCTTGATTTTTTGAAAGCTCAAGTTGTTGATAGTGCAAATCGAAATCCAAACTCATAGCTAAATCAATTTCAGGTTGCAATCCTTTCTTTTGAATCGTTCCTAAATTCACTCCTTTTTTCACCCAGTACAAGCCTTTGTCGATAATTGACATCACTTCAAAAGCACTTGGTGTTAAGGCATAGTAATTTTGATTTTCTTCAAAGTAAATATGAGGCGATTTTTCAGTGAATTCATTTTTGAATAAATTGTTTGAAATCACATTTCTTTTGCTTGATTTGAATTTTTTATTCGAGTGATAAGCTTCCTTTTTTTGAAGCAAACAACAGTAAAATCCTTCCGTTTGGGTTTTTCCAGGGATAAAATAGTTGCCGTAACCTTTAGCGTCTTGTTCAATTCCATCAAACGCGGGAAGCGTACAAATTTCACAATTAAAGTTCTCCAACATCCACGCTATATTCTCCTCGTTTTCAGCGGGATTGAATGTGCAAGTTGAATAAATAATGAATCCATTTTCTTTGACAGAATCCCATACATCAGCAAGAATTTTTCGTTGACGAATGGCACAATGTTGCGCACTTTCTAAACTCCATTCATCTCGTGCTTGTGGATCTTTTCGAAACATTCCTTCACCTGAACAAGGCGCATCAATCAACACTAAATCAAATAAATGCGGGAAATTATTGAATTCTTTCGGATCATTGCAAGCAACCAAGGTGTTGGAAAAGCCCCATTTCGTTAAATTTTCAGCTAAAATATTTGCGCGCGTTCGAATAATTTCATTCGAAATAAGTACTCCTTTATTTTTTAAAAAACTTGCTATTAAAGTACTTTTGCCACCTGGCGCTGCACATAAATCTAAGCAAACAGGCTCATCTGGAAGTTCTAAACTTTTCAAAACAGCATCAATATACATTGATCCAGCTTCTTGTGGGTAATAACAACCAGCGTGAAAATGTGGATCTAAAGTAAAGCTTGGTCGTGTTTCAAGATAAAAACCAGTGTCACACCAAGGAACTTTCATTGCATCAGCTTGTATTCCATTCTCTTTTTCTGGATTGATTCTTAGTGAAATAGGTGGCGTTTCATCCAATGCTGAAGCTAACTTTTCACCAAAAAGCGGATTGGCAACAATGCGATTTAAAAAATCCTGAGGTAATTTACACATGCTCAAAAATAGGAAAAATGAACCCTTGGATTACTTTTGAATCGTTAATTTTTCTTTTGAATTAGAATTTTAATTTCTTTAGTTAATTCCGGAACTTGATTGATGATTCCATTTATTTCGATAACAACTTATGGGTGTTGATTTTTAGTTACTGATTTTCAAAGATTCCTCCTTTTAGTCGGAATGACCCTGAAGTTGGGGCTACTGGGCGAAAATGCGATACATTTTCGCATTCTTTCCCCAGCCATGGGGTCATTCCGAGCGAAGTGAGGAATCTATTACTATGTCGCTTCAAATAATGTTACTTAAAAATTTTCTCTTATATTGATTAATAAATAGTATTATTCAGTCTTGAAGGAGGAGTCTTTTTTGGCCAATTATTAAAAAAGATTTAGATAAACAAATTGAAAAAAATCAATTAGAATTTCTCAGCCACCGATAGCTTGATTTCAATAATAGATGCACCAACCCTACCAAACGAATATTGGTCGTCATGCATCGTGAAACCTTTTCGTATGGAGAGCATTGAACGAATTTCATTTTTCAATTTACCTTCGCCAGCACCGTGTATGATTCGGAATTTTTTCTGTCGTTTATCGATCATTAAATTCGTAAACGATTGGAAAGATTTGATTTGCAACATGAATTTATCGTGTGCAGACAATCCAGCGTCTTTTGAAATCAATGCTTCAATATGTAAATCAATTTCAAAATATTCGTTTTTTGTTTTTAGTGGAAATCCTTTAGAATTGGCATTTGCATCTTTTTCGAAAGGTGGAACTTCCAAAACTGTAATTGGACGTTGTGGAACCAAGTGTTTTACGTCAATTTTTTGGTCAAATCCATGTTCGTCTTCAATTGTTATTTGCGTATGATTTATTGCGAGAATGGTGTATTTGCCCGTTTGATGCAAAAGTGAAACGATATCTCCGACCTTGAACTGCATTTTAATTGAATCGAATTGCTTTTGAGGGACTAATGCGCGTTACCACATAACTTGGCAACAACAAAGCAGTAAGACATACAAAAAATGTTAGTAAGTTAATTCCCAACCAATTAAAAATTGTTAATTCTACTGGAACTTTATCTAAATAATAAACTGCTGGATCGAGTGAAAACAATCCGAATTGCGCTTGAATTATACATAAACTCACACCAATTAGGTTACCATAAAGTAAGCCTTTCAAAATTAAATAAGCAGCTTGGTATAAAAAGACTTTTCGAATGCTCCAATTCGTTGCACCCATTGCTTTTAACATTCCAATAAAATTGGTGCGCATTACGATTAAAACGAGCATTGCTGATCCTACATTAATAATTCCGATAATCAACATTAAGAATAATATAATCATAACGTTATAATCAAGAAAACTTAACCAAGCAAACAAATCTCCTTCGTTTTCCAAAATACTAGAAACCTGCAATAATTGCCCTTGACTTGTTGGTTGCATTTCCAATTTTGATTTCAATGCTTCTTCTACTTTTTCTAAATCTTTCCAATTTGAAATATGCACTTCCATTCCAGCGATAAAATCTTGATAACTTCCTGCACCTTCTTTTGATTCAATTTTCACTTTTGTTGTACCGTCAGTCAACTCAATTAAGTTGGCATTAATTACTGTTTTTTGAAGCGTTCTGTCTTTGTTTTTCAATAACGCTTGAGCAGGAAAGCTACGTGTTGTTTTAATTTTCAAATACGCGGTATCCATTGCTTTTGATGTGTTCAAATTGTAATCCATTTGATAAACAACCAAGCGAATAGAAGTATCCTTAATCGTGTTCAAATAAAAACCACTGTACATATCTCTTCCATTTCCCCAATCAAACTGCAGATTTTCCATTGAGCCAGAAATAGAAGCTTTTACGATAAGCGAACCATTTGTGGATAAAGTATCAGCTATTTCTATCGATGAAGAAATACCATAATCATTCATTTTTTGTACTTCTCGAAGGTCGCAAAAAAGTATCTTTTTATCGTATTCTTCCAATCCAGTTTTAAAAATCCCAACAACCTTATAACGTCGTTGAACAGGTTGATTTTTCACATAAAAAGCAGCAATTTCTTCGTTCAGTTTATAATTTAACTGTTGACATATTTTTTCAGAAATAAGGATTTCGTTTGAAACTTGGGAAACTTTAAAATTAGGAATTCGACCTTGCGTTAACTTACTTTTTATGAAATCCCAATTGTAATTTTGCTCGACTCCTTTCATAATTATCCCAGCAATTTCTTGTCTCGAAATCAAAGAATCTTTTCCGGAAGCTAGTTTAATTTTATCTTGAAATTTATCCGATTGTAGTAACGCAGGTTTATAAGAAACGTTATTTATCGCAGCTAAACCCTCGATTTTGGCAATATCGTTGCGATTAAATCCGTTTTTGTAAATGGGTTCACAGTCATAAAAACCAACTGTTCCAGCTTTTGAAATAAATAATGGTGCATTGAAACTTGTAATCTTGGTACGGATTTCGTTCTGAAAACCAGTAACAATTGCAACAGTAATTAAATTAACAACAATTGCAAGTGAAATACTTATGACAGATATACGAATTATCGGTTTGGAAACTTTAGTACCTTGTTCCCGATTACGAATCATGCGTTGCGATATGAAAAATTCAAAAGACAATAGTTCTTTTTTTGGCCTTCAAAGTTACGGAAAGCTTTTTGGCTTACACCTATTTTTAATGTTTTTACTTATTTCATGTGGTAATCCCGATAAAACATCTATCAATTTTGGTCAAACAAGTGTGATTTCAGAAGATTCTTTGATGTTAAAGAAAGAAATGAATGTTGTAACAAAAACCAAACCTACATTAGGAATTGAGCGCATACATTTAATTCTTGACTCGTTGAAAGGAAAAAGAATTGCTGTGGTTGCAAATCAAACTTCTGTTGTCAATAAGCAACATTTGGTTGATACACTTTTAGCGTTAAAATTAAATGTTGTAAAAGTTTTTGCTCCTGAACACGGTTTTCGTGGCGAAGCTGATGCCGGTGAAAAAATCAATCATTCGGTCGATTCAAAAACAGGTTTGCCCTTGGTTTCACTTTACGGAAACAACAAAAAACCGAGCGTCGACCAATTGAAAGATGTGGATATAATTGTATTTGATATTCAAGACGTTGGTGTGCGATTTTACACCTTCATTTCTACTTTGCACTATGTAATGGAAGCAGCTGCTGAAAATGGTAAAAAAGTAATTGTACTTGATCGTCCCAATCCAAATGCGCATTACATTGACGGTCCCGTTTTAGAAAAAGAATTTACTTCATTTGTTGGAATGCACCCTGTACCAATTGTTTACGGAATGACTATTGGCGAATATGCTATGATGATTAATGGTGAGAATTGGTTGGAGAATGGCGTGAAATGCGACTTAAGTATCTTACCTTGTAAAAATTACACCCATCAAACGAGTTATTCACTTCCAATTGCACCTTCACCCAATTTAAAAACGGATCGTGCCATTGCGCTGTATCCAAGTTTGTGTTTGTTTGAAGGAACAACCGTTAGTTTAGGTCGTGGCACTGAACGACCATTTGAGCTATACGGACATCCGAAATTTCCTCAAACTGCTTTTGAATTCACACCGATTCCAATGCCGGGAGCGAAATCCTCAACGCAGTTAAACAAAAAATGCAACGGTTACGATTTGTCAAATGTTCCGACGCGTTTGACAAAAATCAATTTAGAATATTTAATCAATGCCAATAAATTGCTAGCAGATTCAGGAATTTTCATCAATCAAAACGTATTTTTCAATCGTTTAGCAGGAAATTCAGTCTTTCGCGACCAATTACATGAATGCTGGAGTGAAGATGAAATTCGCGCCACTTGGAAAGATGGGATTGATAGTTTCAAAATGATTCGAAGTAAGTATTTATTATATGAGTAAACAATTAGCTTATTTGAAGACTATCTCTTTTTGAGGTCTATAAAATTTAAAAGAACTAGGTTATTTAAGAGGTTTCACAAATCGCTCAGTTTTAATAGGGTATATAACTAAAAGTTGGATTGGACGAATGCGTCTATAAACAAATTCACCACCGCAATTTAGATACAAATTATTCAGGATTTCTTCTACACATTACTTATAAAACGTACATTCAAACGAACAAATCATGGTTGTAGTACTATCATTAGGTAAATCTCAACGCAATTTTAGAATCAAACTCCTTAGGTTATTAAATTAAGCTAATTTCTCTGTAAATCAGCAATACATTGCTCACGTATTTGCCAAATTTCTGAAAGTGTTAACTCTTTTTTTTCGGAAACCAACCAATTTTCTAAAAATGTTTTATGAATTACTACTTTTTGAGTTGTTATCTCATTGCATTCGATTTCTTGTTCTTCAATAATCTTTGATTGAAAGGAAGCGTAGTTGGCATTTGGGGTTGTGAAATCAAAATAAGAAGTTTCGATTTTCAGGTAATTATGTGCTTCAGGAATATATTCCAATTGGTTTTTATTCAATGTTGCTTTGATTTTAGGAGAATAATTAACATCCATTTTAAAAATTCCAAGCATTAATTTTACATCCTTTTGATTTTGTTCAAGCGCCAATTTTCTTAGAATCGCATGTTTGGTACTACAAGTCCCACCATTTTCAACCATAACACATAAAATGTTCTCTTTCTGATTGTTTCGTTTATAAGGTAGATGAGCAATAAACTTGCAAGCAGACTCAAAATCAAAAACATTAAGAGCTAAAAAGCTGTTTGAAACATAACCAAAAGGATGGATTTTAAAATTCAAGGCTATAACTTTTGATTTTTATTTAAATTTTGGTTTTAAACTTAACCTACTCATAAAACTCAAATTCAAACTTAACTCAAAATTTTAACAAAGTGACAAATCAAAGTTAAAAGTCATATACAATCAAACAACTATTACTTTTGTTAGGTAAAATTAATTAATTCGGTTGCAAAATATGCTTGAGAATTTGCCTATTTATATTTACTTTACTTTTGGTTTAAGTACATTAGTAACTTTATGGTTGTTTTATGCTGTTGTAAGAAAATCATCTTTCAAGTCAATCAATGAAAAATCAACATTAGTTCTAATGAGTTTAATTGGTTGGTTATTTGTCCAAGCAATTTTAAGCTGTTTCAATGTTTATAATTCAGATACAAGTGCTTTTCCTCAAAAGATTGTACTTTTTGGGATTCTACCTACAATTATCTTAATTCTTAGTGTTTTTCTAACAATAAAAGGGCGAAATTTAGTTGATAGTTTATCATTAGAAAATTTGTTGAGTATTCATTTTGTTAGAATTCCTGTGGAGGTAGTTTTGTATTGGCTTTATCTCGAAAAAAAGATTCCCGAGTTGATGACATTTGAAGGACGAAATTGGGATATCATAATCGGATTTTCGGCAATTTTGATTTATATTCTAAATTTTCGTAAACAACGAATAACTAAGAAATTACTACTTGTTTGGAATGTTATTGGTTTAGTTTTTTTGTTCAATATTGTTGGTAATGCGCTTTTGTCAAGCCCCTCTCCTATTCAACAATTTGCATTTGAGCAACCCAATATTGCTATTCTTTATTTTCCTTTTTCATGGCTTCCAACTTTTATCGTTCCGTGTGTTTTATTTGCCCATTTAGCAAGTATTCGATTGCTATTGAAAAAGAAAAATACGGAGTCAAGTAAGTTTTAGATCGAATTTAATTAATCCTTCACACAGCGAATTGGATAACCTTCTTGTTTCTTATTAATCCAAGAAATCACATTTGAATTCCAATAAATCATCTGAAAGCTGAGTGCATATTCTTTTTTTTGTTCCAAGGAAACTTCTTCGGTTGACGACCACCAAGTGCCGTGCGTTAGAAAATCATCGAATGATCCTGTGTATTTTCGTCCACCACCTGGCAGCGCTGAGAATTTAAAATTGTTCAACCCTACCCCATTTTCATACCAAAGAAATTCACTTTTCAAATAAAGTCCAGCGCTTTGCTCGTCACCGACAAAACAAATCAATTCTTGCCAATCTGTTTCTGTTGGAACATGCCATCCTACAGGACAAATTTTGTTGGTTTCAATTGTGTAAAAATTGTAGAGTAAACCGTAGGTGTGGCGGTTTTCCACTTTGTTTTCATAGAAGCAATAGGCTGGATTTGTAGTTTCCATCCACGCTTTATTTCCTGAAATAAAAGGGATTACGCTACCATCATTGAAAACAGTTGATCGTAAATTTTCACACATCCATTCTTGATTTCCAATCTTTTGAGTGGCGTAAGTGTTATTTTGTTGGTCTTTCAACTGACTAAAAAAACTAAAAGACAAAACGACAAAAAGGAACAAAAACCTAGTCTTCATTTGGTAAAGTTAGGGAATGTAAGTGTAAGAAATCAACAATTAAATACACTTTTGTTGCAAAATTCGTTTGAAAAATCAAAGAAAGTGTTATTTTTGCACTCCGTTTTAATTCGGAACGGTCCTATAGCTCATTCGGTTAGAGCAACTGACTCATAATCAGTAGGTGCTTGGTTCGATTCCAAGTGGGACCACCCAAGTGGGGATTTTGGTTGAAAAATCGAAATCCCCATTTTTTTTATCCTCTATAATTCCCAACAGATAAGGGATTGCGGAAAAAACCAAATTTATTCTTGTGGTTCGATAATCGTCATTTTTGCGATTATAGTAAAGCCCCTCTGGATAGAGCAATTTTTGGATTCTTTGCTTACGCCCAAAATTTAATTTTCCCCACAACGACGGGAGTTGTATCGCTATTTTAAGACACTTATCAACCGCTTTTTCTAGGTTCGATAACTGATTTTGAGAATTATCCAATTCTGACTCAATTTGAAGAATGTTTGTTCTGTATTTATCTCTGAATTTGAGATACAAGGTTTGATCAATTTCGCCATTTACAAATCGTTCTTCTACATTTTCTAGCTTTTTCTTTAGACTAGCTAACTCAACTTGCAATGCTTTTCTTCCTTCCTCATTTACTTCTGTTTTTTGACTAATCAAATGAAGAAGCATTTTTTTGAAAATTGGAGTTAGTTTTTTATCAAATGTAAATGGTGTCATTAATTCTTCAAATTTTTCGTGGAGTACCTTTTGGCTTCTATTGTTTGCACAACCTACGATATTGCATTTATAGTAATAAAGTCCTTTTTTCTTCACAAGATAACCAGTCATACTATTTCCACAGTTGTCGCACTTAACAAACTGTTTTAATGGTAAATCTTCAACTTCTAGCTCAACCGTATATCCGCCACCAAACTTTTCTAAGTTTTGATGCACTTTCAAAAAGGTACTTTTAGAAACTAAAGGAACATGTTTTCCTTCAATCATTTCACCAGGAACCATTTTCGAAACTATATAGCCACAATAAAATGGGTTTAAGAAATAATGTGAGAGTCTTTTGGCTTCAACATTCCATCCTCTAGCGTTTAATCTTCTTGCAATTTCTGTTAAACTCAAGTCATCATTTGCTTTCCACTCAAAGGCTTTTTTAATTAGATTTCCTTGTTCGTTAATAATTAATTTGTGCTGATCTGCTGTCTTTCCTTGATTCAAATTTGTATAACCAGTCGGGGGAATAAATGGCCAATAACCTTGTTTTAATTTTTCAATCATTCCTGTCATTGATTTATCTCTGCGCAACTGATTGTCAAATTCACTGAACAAGTGATAAATTCCTTCCATGAAATTACCTGAAGGATCGTCGTGGTCAATTGATTGTGTTACGGAGACTACCTTAACGCCTTTTTGCTTTAGTTCATGTGAAATAAATGCACCACTTGGACCACTTCTACTAAAGCGGTCGTAAGAATAAACTAAAACAAATCCTATGGATTTTTTACGTCTTACGTAAGCAAGCATTTTCTGAAACTCTTTACGTTCGTCGTCTTTCGCGCTTTCATAAGTACCTCCGAAGAATTCTACTACATTTAGTCCTTTTTCTTCGGCGTATTTCTTACAATGTTTCATTTGAGTATCTAAACTCGCATTATTATCTGCTTGTTCCTTAGTAGAAACTCTCGTGTAAATAACTGCTTCAGTTTTAGCAACTGCCAATAATTCATTTCCTTTAACGAATCGGTTAAATCTTTTGTCCGTTTGCATAGTATTGTTCAATAGTGATTAAACAAAGTTCTTCAATCTGTTCTAACAGTTGTTGAGCCATTTCTTGTGACATCTTGCCTTCTGTTAAATCTAGTAAGTCTTTTGTTGTTGGTTTTTCAAATTTTTGTTTTAAATTTTTCAAGTTAACATACCCAAGTGTTTCTGGTCCGTGCTTCGGTTGTCAGAAATGGGTTTTCATTAGTCCATTTATTTGGTACTTTTCTTTAATTTTTGTTGAATTTTATTTACATAATTAACGATTTTACCGTTTCGTGTTGAAATAGTAATTTTTTGGAAACTGTTTTTAGCGATAACCTCTAAAAATCGTTGTTCCATACCTATTTGTTTTTGTTCCTCAATTTCTAAAAGATCTGGTTCACCTTCTTTATAACGAATAGTTAAAGAATTGATGTCATCGCGTCTTATATTATTTAAAATTTCCAATTCAGTTTCAGACAATAGAGAAGAATTAGTAAAAAAAGATTTCGGCGACCATTCTCTAACTAAACTTTGATATGCATCTGCGAAACTTATACTAAAATAGGGTTTAGATATAAACTCAAAAAAAACTTCATAGCTCGTAATCAATTCCTTTTGATTTGAGGTGTTATAAAGGAAATAGTCCCCATCTTTATTTACGAGGCAATTATGTGATTTTCGAAAAACAATAGTTGAAATAACCGCCGATTCAAAAGCAGATGGCAAAGTCTCTTTGAAGCTTGTTATTAGTTCTTGTTCGGTTACAATCGAACCATATTTCATTTGAAGTGCTTCTAAAAGTTTACTTACGATTGCCGGATCGATTTGATTTAAATTCAATTTCGGTTCGAGGATTTTTTCTTTTAGATTCTTAATCGTTTCATGACTAATTCCTAAAGAACGCATTTGCTGTATAAGCTTTATCCAAACACTTTGAAGTAGATCGTATTTTCGACGTAATCCAACGCCTTTTATTTTTGGTAAAGCGCCTTGCTTATCCCAGTAGGTTGCGTCTCTTGGTGCTATATTTAGATCGTTAATACTAAAACGTGGCTCTTGAATTGATTTCATAAGATTCGGAAATTCTTCTATAAAAGCTGGGCTTGTAAGAAAATCTATTTCCTCAATGGTTGATGGTGCTATTTCTTTATTCATTTTTTTATTACAACAATGTAAATTAACTTATAACTGCAAATTAAATATTTATTATTCAAACAAATTCAAAAAAAGTAAAAGATTATTTAAATTGTTAATAAATTCTTTTTGGTTGTAAATCTGCAAGCAATGATTTTGAATCACAGCAAAGGTTCACTTACAACTTTTTCTTTCATTTCATTTAATTATTCATCCTGTTTTGAAAGACTTTTTTAAGTTCAATTGACTTCTACAGGTAACTAAAATGTTATGATTTCTTTGAATAAAAAAAAATAATAGATTCGATTAATGAAATTTTTCTTTGCTTCAAACAAGCTTGATTATTTTGTATTGAATGTTTGTTCTTATCAATAATTCGGTTTAAAGCATAGGTATTTGTAAAAGAATTGAAATAATACTATTTCAATTTGTTTAATGGAAAACCAAATGAAAACCAAATGAAGTCCAAATGAAAACCAAATGAAATTGCAAATAAATGCACTATTGAATTGAACTAAAAATCTAACCTAAATCAAAATGAAAAAGCATTTGAAATTCATTAATGCCTATCGAAGGTGTTTCTACTTTTGCTTGAATAGAAAATCTTAAATTCAAATAACAAATGCAACTTTTAGATTTGATGGGAAGATAAACTTCAAAACAGGAGAGAAATCAGAAGATTCCTCTCTCTGTTTCTGGAAAGGTTATTAAATTACCCCGTTAAATCGCC
>JACCEA011318923.1_pt1 | contig 61045 bp, 69 predicted proteins | sample 7449851 | NCBI WGS metagenome assembly JACCEA01 (sample SAMN15323453, study PRJNA562643) | freshwater metagenome | isolation source: river surface water | place: USA:Blue River Watershed | collected 2017-08-18 | reverse complement strand
GTACCCCAAGATCCACCTGACTGCATGGGAACAACAGGTAGTCCACTGCTTCTAGGTTGTTTCGGTTGCATAGGGAGACCACAGAAACCATTGATACATTTCATACCAGTGGGACAGGCCGGGTACTGAACACCACATGCAGGTGAATAGCTCGCACCATTAGGCATTGCTGGACTTCCATTCAAGAAGCCATCAATAACGTAGTTGGCGAAGCCTTCCTTATACAGTTTCATATTCCAATAGATCAACGTACCAATAATGACTATGAAGAATAGTGACAACGAAATTTCTACTTTCATTTCTAATGGTAAATACTATTAGTTTGATTTGCGAACCTGGATAGAGGGACCTTTACGTCTGGTCGCGGCATCAGGATCGTATTGATTTCCGCGCATACCAGATTGTTCTTGATAGATTTCATTAGACATTTGCCAGAATTTAGGTGCACCTAGTTTGAAATCGGGGTGCATTTCGGCCTTATACCAAAAGACGGCATCTTCAAGTTTATTGGATTGTGTATTGTTATTCATCACAAGACATTCATAGTTCTGCGTGCATTGATCCATGACTTGACAGAAGAATTCGAAGCTGGGGAAGGCAGCACCATAATTGTCGTAAATACGTTTACGATTTGACTGATAAGGTTCTCTCAGAATGAATGTATAATCAATATTTGTACGGAGTGCAGGAGGAACACCGAGTGGATATTGCATAGTGATGATGAAGAACACTTTAGCGTGACGACCATTCATGAACAGGTAGCGAATATGTTTATCGTTTGTCCAAGTTTCATCGTACATACAGTCATCAAGAATGAGGAATGCACGAGGATCTAAGTTGGATTGACGTCCTTCAGCCTGATCTTTGGTCATTTTGGCGACAAATAGACGTTGGCGTTTGACGAAATCGGCGAGAATTGTCGGGTTGAATTCATTGTGAACGAAGATTGGCGGCACCATTTTTCCATAGAAACCGTTTGATTCCTCTGTACCGGAGATAACAGTGCCGAGAGGGAGATTTTGATGGTAATATAAGAGATCACGGACCAAAGTGGATTTACCGGTACGACGGCGACCGATGAAAACACAAACGGCGTCCTCGGGAACTGAGCGCATATCAAATTTCTTCAAGTTCAAATTCATTGCAATTGCAGATTTGCCGGCCATAATATATTGGATCAAACATTTTTATAATCAAAAAATTGATACACGCACGCGCCCGGAATATAAATCAAACTTTAAGTGATAAGAAACAGGAAATGTCATTTGCACAAGGTATAAAATTAAAATCTTCAGATATACTTGATGACAAACATTTATCACCTGGTATTATAAATTACCTCAGTAACTCCGGCGTCCATGATTTTCAACGTTATCATGCTGGTCTTCGCCGTTTTATATCAAACGACGATCTGACACTTAATAGTGGATTTGTTTCAGGTCTATCATGTATTTCGTCGGAAGAACCATCAAGCGAAGATATGATCGGACGTATTTGGACGGGAAAATGGACAAATGATTCTACAGGTGAGACGACAGATAAGAAGGTGTTTTCCAAAGTGATTCATTTGGTTAATCCTTTTGAATTTATGCGTCGTTCGCATATATTATCATATGTGCCGTCACCTGATTCACATGATCGTGACAGGCTGAGAAAGCATGCAATTAGTCGCTACAATCAGGCTTCGGTTGATGCCACTATTTGTTATTTACTTAGTCGTCTAGGTAAACTTGGTCTAAGTCCAGCGACAATTGACTATTACGAGACTGTATGTGGAATCGCTGATAAATACTATTACAGAATTACGGATGATTTTATGACATTGCGAACTAAGCGGTGGTTTTGGTCATATGCGGACGATGGATCACTTTTAAGGGTGGAGGGCACAGATATACCTGAAGAACTTCGTTCTTGGGTATTGAAGAAACCGGAAGAATCTGAAATAGATTCATCAGATATTGATGATTATTTGGGCGATGACTCGCCATCTTCCGAAGAGGATGAGGAAGAAGATGAAGACCTCAATCTAATTGTGAATCGTATGGCAGCGAGTTTGTTAAGTTTAGATGATTGTGTAGTTGCGGATATTGGTGAGGAAGTTGAAGAAGATGAAGATTCCGAGGTTCAAGTTCTCCATCGAAGTTCAGAGTCACAGGGACACAGAGATGATGAAGATGAAGATGAAGATGAAGAGAAGATGGATGAATTTGAAAGTCGTGGAGGAGAAATCTATCTTCGTTGTAAAGATATTCCTGTTCTTATCTGCTTCCAGGAAGCGGCAGAAGGAACGATGGATCAACTTTTAACAGAAGTGACTGATTTTGAATCCATGGATTCAGATGCATGTGGAATCTTCGGACTCCAAGAATGTGAACGTCAATGGTCTGCCTGGCTTTTCCAGGTATGTGCGGCCTTATCAGTCTTCCAACGTTACGCAAATTTCTGTCACAATGATCTTCACACAAATAACATTGTATGGGTCTCAACATCGGACCAATTCATTTATTATAAATCACAATCGGGAGTTTTATACAAAGTTCCAACTTATGGTAAAATCTTCAAACTAATTGACTTTGGTCGTGCAACTGCTGAAATTGGAGATGTTCAATTGATTAGTTCAGACTATGAAGAAGGAGAGGATGCATGGGGTCAATACAATTGGGGACCTATAAAGGACTCTAAATTTGAAGAAATTGCACCAAATCCATCATTTGATCTTTGTCGTTTAGCAGTCTCTCTCTTTGAAACTTTGTATCCAGGATATGATCCAGATGAAGATGTTAATGAGAGTCCATTAGCGAACCTATTATGGTCGTGGTTGCAGGATGATGAAGGGAAGTCAATCATGTTTAATGAAGAAGATGGAGAAGAGCGCTTTCCCGGATTTGATCTTTATGTACATATAGGTCGTCATGTTCATAGTGCAATCCCAGCAAAACAGTTTTCAGCGAAACCATTCAATCAATTTAGATGGCGTGGAAAGGTTGCACGATCTGTACCAGCGGATCTCAAATTGTGGCCGCTATTCACTGAATCGGTGACCGAAGATTCCGCTGATTCTATTGGCGTTATCTAAAGCAGCTCTGCTGCCGAAGATTTAGGTGTATTGAGCGATTAGAGAACGACCATTCGCCAATGTAGTTAGATAATTGCGAAATTCCTCCGATAATTGATCTGAATGAATCCATTTTTCAAGATCTTTATATTTAAAGTCACGTGTTTGCCATAATAATTTAATTAATTCAATAGAGCGTCGCATAATTGCGAAATCAAGGGGGGTATATCCCTCTTTATTTTGGAAATTACACCTGAAGCGAGGTGTCGACATGAAAGCATCAATTATAGGACGACGACGAATATGATGCATAATACAATAATGAAGAACAGTATTTCCATTTCGATCACGACTTCCCGTATCTGCACCATGTTCTAGGAAGGCGCATGCTCGACTGATTTCATTACGATGTACTGCATCTAATAGCGGACTTCTGCCGTCATTATTCGGACGATTAAGGTTAAATCCATATTCGGCAATAATCGGAATGTTTTCGACTGAAGCATAATGTGCAAGTGAATTTCCGTAGACATCATCTAGATCAATTTCCTGATCACGACTATAAAAGTCGCCAGGCAATTCAAGAAGAAGGCGCATAATCTTCGGTGGAGCATGACGAGCTGCTAATTGATAAATTGTTTGGCCATAAATATTTTGATGATCCATAATTATATGACGACTTGCAAGTCGTCTAATTGTTAGTTCACTATCTTCATCGCATTGTTGTACAATATGATGGAGATAGGTATTATCATTTTCATCAAGATCCATGGTATCGACAAAAACATTTGTATTCAAAGCATTTATTAGATTTGTAAAATCAAAAGCATGTGGTTGTTGTTGCATTTATGTATAATATATCATTAAACTTTAAACTATTTACGTTTAGGATATCCTACTTGTAGATCAAATTCATCTGCTGATGAATGAATGATAGAATCACTTGAACTGATCTCACTGCTAGAACCACCAGTTAGTTTAATAGTACTTAATGCCGAAGCTAGAGCAGCGGTACTGACAGTTAGAGGGGGGAACATATCGGGAACAAGGACGAGTACAAATGCCGTAAACAATGCACCTGCGGTTGAGTCACGTATAAGATGTTTAGTAGTAATATCTTCACCGCGGTATTTTGTTGCAATTGCACTTAATATACAAAAACTAATAGCACCACCGAGTGCATATAAGGGCAATGATGAATTCATATTCTGAGACATTTAGAGATGAGCATTTGGCGAAAAAAACAGCAGTCTTATAATGTATCGAAATCATCAAATGGAGATTCTTCAACATTGAGGCCGGTATCATTTAAATCATCAAGATCTTCATCGCCTAATGGAACACCAGTCTCTTCCAAAATATCAATTTGATCAGGACGATCGTCATCGTCATCGTCATCATCTTCCGATTCAGAAGGACGATTTTCTAGTTCATGGAATGCGGTTGGTTGCATAATTTGTCCATGTTCATCAACATCAAAAATTGTTTCATATTCATTGAAAATCACACCTTTTCTTTTTTTTAACCCTGATCCATCATCATTATCCACAATTATAGTTGGTACTTGTTGTTGAATAACTTCGTTTTCAGATTCATCTTTACTAACACTCACAAGTGCCTTTACAATAGGTAATTCTGTGATATTTTTATCTGTTGTTACAGATTCGGCAACAGGTTCGGAAACAGGTTCGGAAACAGGTTCGGAAACATGTTCGGCAACAGGTTCGGCAACAGATTCGGCAACAGATTCGGCAACAGGTTCGGAAACAATTTTTTTCTTTTTATTAATCTTCCTCTCGAGTTCATTAGTTTCCTCTTGTTCATTTTCTTCTTCTGAATCACTATCACTATCAACAGTCGGATCCTGATTCATACAGTCCTTCAGCAAAGATTTTACTGGAACAAGAGATCTAATAGCAGCTTTAATACCACTATCAATTAGATTTTGTATTTGTCGATAATTTTGTTGTTTTTCCATTGAACCAACATTATCGCGGAAAAGATATGCACTTTGCCATAATAGTCGTGAACATTCACAAAATACTTTGAATAGGAATCGATCAATCTTGGGTAAAGAGATTTGAACATTTTTATTTTTATTATTGAGTCTAACAGCAGCGAGAACCTTGGTGTGAGCAATAAAAACAGCAGTTAATAAATCATCTAAGAAGTCACAACCAGCATGTTCAACTTCGCTTATGATTGCCTGTATTTCACGAGTAACTCGTTCCATATTCCAATCTTCAACTTCAGCTAAAAGATTTTGGAATTGCCATAGATACCGTTTGGGTTCATCTTTCATTTCATCTTTTGCTTTGGCAATTAAATCTAAATAAAAGCGGAAATACGCCGGAGTTAAATACTGTGTTAATTGCAACATATATTCACTTTTTGCCTCAGAATAGACATTGGCGATTGGATCACTTTCCATCTCTTTCTTCACGGTCTTTCTTCATTTCATTCACTAACGCGGAAAATGCAAATGGATTCCCACCAATATATCTGCACTTCAAATAATCATGTTTTTCACCAATATTCATATCATTAAATAATTTTTCATATTGATTCCATTGATTAGTATCATAATCAACAGTAAAATCTTTATCATAAAGATACTTAAGACCAGCAAATTGTCTCCATGTATGTTTACTTTTAGGCCATTTATTATATGCAATATCAAACTGATCTTGTGTTAATCCTTGTTTTAATGCATATTCTAAAAGTTGTTCTTTTGTAGGAGGATGAATCATTTTGATGATGCATCGACTTTTAATAGGTTCTTGAATGGATTCAATTGATCTGCATTCAAGGATAAAATGTATTGAAGGTGAATATGTTTCCAGAATGCGTCGAAGGAAGCTCTGTGCTTCAGGAGTTAGATCATCAGCACCTTCCAACCAGAGAATAGAAGGTTGCAATCTATGTGCCCATTCATGAAGTTTAGTTCGTTGTTCTCGCAAAGTACGATCAATTCTACAAGGGCATACAAGAACATCTAGTCCTTTTTGTTTAGCATATTCCTGAATATAATGACTTTTACCGCTTCCAGCCGCTCCACAAATAAGAAGCGGCTGCACTCGGTTATCGTTTTTAAGATTAGACATTTAGTATGTTATCTCTTAATTGTTTTAGGCATTCATCGCAGCAGCGAGGGCTGAATCGTGCATTGCATTTAAGCGAAGAGATTGGTTAAGAGGATTACTCTCAACAGCTGAAATCATTTCAGGTGTATTACGTTGCATGCCAATATCTAGCTGAGGTGGTGCACGGAACTTTACACGACCAATATCTGCTGCTCCTGGACCAATATCGACAACACGATTCACTGCATTAGCACGATCATTAAGCACATCTGCATTAATCTTCTTACTAGTCTGTGTCACATTACCATTAAAGGTTGCTATATTGCCATTGCCAGCAATAGGTCTGCGTAAACGAGATACAGCATCCTTATTAGGGTTGAGGCGCATATTTGCGGCGGCATCATGGCTTTCGAAGCTCTTATTAGCTGCATTACCTGGACCATTCCAACTGAGTGCAGCAGATAACTGTGCTTTTTGTGTAGGACGGGCAATATCATCAGGATCATAAACTTTGAGTTTTGTGGGTTGTTGAGCGGCAGATGCATTACCCAAATAGTTCCAATCAACAGTACCTTCCTTAACTGTTGTGCGAGCAACATCGGATGGATCCCAGACAGTGATTGAAGGCGCACCCTGTGCATAACCAGTTGCAACACCTGCCTGGTAAATATTACCAATTGTATCACCACGGTATGTAGGACGAGCCTCATCACCATAATGTACAGTAACAAGGCCTGATTCTTGTTGAGCAACGTTGAGACCCATAACACGTTCCTGAGTCTGTAGACGTTCGTTTGGACGGATTTCAATCGCAGATTTACCATAATCAGCTTCGGGAGCATCAGGATTTGTTGTGTAATAGTCTTCCATTTTTGCGTTACGAGGTCCAGCTCCACCATATTGTTGTGTCATAGGTGTACGATAAGAACCAGTAACATAACCTTCATATGTATTTTGACCAGTTGCTCCAGAGGCAATACGATAATCAGATGTCTCTGGACGAGCAGAATAGTTAAGAAGTTGTGTGGGGCGTGTTGACTCCGCAATATATTGACCCGTTGTAACAAAGTTACGTTCACCAGTTTGATTCATGTAAAAAGTATCAGGGCGATTTTTCCGTACTTCACCACTATTATCCGCTGGCATTGCAACATAATGTTGGCCAGGAACAACAGGAGTTTCATAAGTCAACTTTTGATTGTCTGCAACACGGAGTTTATCAGTAGTGGGCATAGCACGTTTCATAATTTCATCAACTTCAAACTGTTGGAATCCACCTTTACCGAGAGTACCATATCCTTCACCAACACCTGGTGCAACACGAACGGGTTCAAATGGACGTTCACCATTACGGGCACGTGGATCAACAATACGTGATTGGATAAACTCAGCATTTGCTTCAAGACCGAAAGGATTGCCATAAGGGGTTTTTCCTGTATCGAACATTGTCTCAACTTCACGTTTGGCAATTTGATTTACACCTGAACCAGTATATGTATCTAGAAGACTGTTATTTGTCTGTGGACCAATGTTTTGTTTGACCCGTCCACCAAAGAACGGCATCATATTATTATGACGGAACTGGTCAGCAGACATCCTTTCACCACTAAGGGCCGAAACTACATACTTCCCTTCAACATATGTTGGCTCTGCTTCAATTCCATCTGAACGAAGTTCAACCATTGCAGCCTGTGTCTCAATAGGCTGTGGTCTGGGGCCACTTTTAGGGGCTGCCGGAGCTAGAGGGGGTTTCTGAGTTGCATATCCGAACGCATTACCTTGAGGACCAGCAACTGGTTCAGATGGATATGTTTGTCCATTTGGTTGTTTAAACATCATATCAAGATCAGGTCCGAAATCAGTAACTGATGATTTAAGTGAGTGTGATGGGCTTGGATATTTTGGCTGTTGAGGCGCCGGAGAACCGCCCCTAGCTTCTCTGGTGTGTGAACTACCACCACTCTGGAAACCCTCTCCAACTTTCATCGGAGCCAAATAGGGTTGTGCCTGTGTTACACGTTGCTGCTGCTGCTGCGCAGAAGCACCTTTATCAAAATATTGGGACATCGCATATCCTAAACTGACTAATCCACCAAGAACGGCTACTTCCATATCTATTCTTAATGGTCTTACTATTAACAGCTTAATGTTTACGACACTTCTCCTTATCAATTGTGCGACTGGGGATGAAGAAGTCGAAGGGTTGTTCAAATGTCTCTTGTGGATTATGGAACAATGGGACCCAACGGTTCCAACCTGTGCACCGTAAAGTGCATGCTTCATTATCGATACGATTGAAGATCATAGGTAAATTAGCATCGGGAGCATTTGCGACAGGTTGATTATTGAAATAATTAGTCGCCGGGTGATATAGTGTTTCACGACCTTCAGGGCATGCATTAGGTGCATCGCCGGCACGAATTCTTGATCCCATACGATTGATTCCCTTCAAGTCTGACTCCACATCCGTTTTCCATTGTCCCTGGATCCATGAATCACCATTCTTCTGAATACGTGTTGTGGGATTCACAATAAATGTTGTCGGACAATTAGCAGCCGGAGGGTTAATATAATAACGACCAGCATAACTGGTGATTCTCATATCGTCCATATGACGGAAATCATCCCATTTAGTACGGGTCTGACTCTGTTGTCTCACTTTTACGATTGATTCAGCCATATCTTACTACTTATCGTTAGTATTGATAATAAAACTGAAAATATTTATTGTTTAATATGAATATTAAACACTATCTGCAAAATGGCATCGACTGTTACGAGTGATATGATGATTGATGATGAGAGTCCTATTAATGAGGAGATGGAACATCTGCTTGCGGCAATTATGCACGATAACGATGATACTACTCATCTTATTGTTGGACGAAACAATTACGAGATCGAACAGCTTCACAGTATGTTCTTGCTAGCTATTCAGCATAATAGTATTCGTTGTATTAAGTATTTTGTGGAGATTAAGGGTCTAGATGTAAATCACCCTAATGGCAACTATTTGAACATAGCCGAGATTTGGACTACAAAGTCTACTGTCGATTATTTGATTTCAAAGGGAGCGCATTAAAAATTTTGGATTGTAAATCCGTTATTTTTTATTGTGTTCCCGAGAGTCGACTAATGAGTTCCTTCTGTCGCTTGCATATGTCCATGAGTTTAATAACCTGTGACTCCAACTCGGAAATCTTCAAAGTAAACTCTTCTGTCTCTTTTACGGATGACCAGGTAACAAGCCCATCGAGACGTCTCTTTTTATTGCGGGGACGATCAACAGATTCTTCCATGGAATCATCTTCTGGTTCACGAGCTTTGCGTTTCTTGCCAGAAACCCTTTCTTCTGGTTGCGCTGCGGCCGCGTGTTTGATATAATATGGAACTTCGTTTTGAACAACTCGCTTAATCTTTCCGTTATCTGTAAAACGGGATAGTCTTCGTCCAAAAGCCTGACTTGTAGGGACCAGGCATTCTTCTTCATTTTCTTCACAATATTGACGATAAAGAGAATACAGTTCTCCAGGAATGACATAGACATCTCCAGACCAGTCTTCAATAAAACGCTCGAGCTGTTGATAAATATCTTCCTTGATTACCTTTTCCATAACTGCAGCACCTGCAACACTTCTTTTCTTAGGAGTGATCTTTTGTGGCTTAATAGCATTCATGAGTGCTTGGCGAACATGTTTCTCAGCATCTGGATTGACATCATCATCCCAGATACTAAGTTCTTCTTCATCGTAACGTGAAACCATTGTGATAGTAATTTATGATTATTCTTACAATGTTTTATAATATCAATTTTATTATTAATTGCACTTTTTAGGAAAAAGTGCTCAAAAATTTTAATTTATTTTGCAAACGTTTGGACATTAACCGTTTTTGGGCACTTTTTCCCAAAAAGTGCAAAAGTGCATCAATACTTTTCGGGTCGTCCACAAGTCTCTTTGATCATGGGACTAGGTTTATATGTGGCAGCGTAGGCCCACATCTGATAGTCACGTAATGGGAATTGACGTGCCTCAACAACGAAGTTATTCTTAGGATTGGATCGAACAATCTTTGTCTGTCCTGCAGCCTGTGGTTGATAGTCGCGCCAAGGACAATTAGTGATAGGTCTAGTGATGCCGCGAAGATCTGATTCTACATCGGCTTGTTGTCCATTGACGATATTCATATGACTAGCGGCAACAGTTGCAACAGAGTTACCACCTACAAGTCCGAGAATATGGTATTGAGGATTGGGATTTACAACTTGGCTTTCGAGTTGATCATAGTTTTGCGGGTTTTCATTATCTTCCCAGGCTGCCGTATGCATTAGGGCAAACTGTTGCTCAAATGTCTGATTTGTTACTTCTGTTTGTATATGACGTGACTGCATCTTCTTCTACTGCCTAATTGTACGAATTTTTCTTACAATTAGATTGTATAATACTTGAAAAGTGAAATATAAAATCCTCTAACAATTAATGTCTCTCAGATAAGATCTCGATGGTATGCCGCCCCTTATCCAGCCAGGTGCAGCAACTTCTTGCACCAAATTATTGGGGTTTTGGATGAATTTAGCGAGCAATGGGATCTGAGGAGTGTATTGTTGGTCAAAGAACTGTTCAGTGACGGTACCGCATTCTTTGCCGAGACGGACCTGTTCGGCATGTAATAAACGGCTCTCAATATCTGCATTACCACGACCATTGCCCATGAAGGGAACAGTTAGATAGGGACGATTTTGGTTACGGATATTGCATTTATGGGAATTGAAGATGGGTTGGTTGCGGAGAACTGACTCAGCATCGATGGCTTTATTATTGGCACCGAAGCCTTCACGAGGATAGACATTGATTTGGTCAACAGATAGGGGATTAACGCCGGATGCCTTAGGAACCAAGTTAGTAACTTGGTAGCGGCCGGGGCCGACAGATTGTGCATAATAAGATTGAATTCCACAAGCGTCATCCCGAGCGTGGGTAAGACGATTCAGATCAAAACGTGTTGTCATTCTGCCGGTACTAAGGAAAATATTATTGTAGCAATATTATGTAGATATGTCGCAAACACGATCACGTTCTGCATCTAAGTCTAAGTCAAAGTCAAAATCTCGATCAAATCCGAAACTTGCAGCTCATTTTTGTCGTTGCATAAAGGCAGTTGCGCCTAAATTTGGTGGAATCGCAAAAGGTGAGGGAGCTGCAATAGCAATCTGTGTGAAATCCATTTTACAGTCTCGTGGTCGTACTCTAAAACGATTTCGTTGTAAGGAAGGAGCATCAATTACGACACAATCTAGGACTAAGACGAAGATTGCCAGCAAATCTGGCTCTCTGAGTTATGCTCGGACGAAGACTCATAGTCGTCGAAATTAAAAGTTCTGATTCAAGCTAGTGATGGGTCCACCATCTGTACCAGGTAGACATCCCGCACGTCCACCACTCTTACAATTTTGTGGAACGATATTGTAGCACCATTTCATAAAACTATCACGATCATTGGGAATTGACGTGCTTGGCATAGTGATGAATTGACGCTGATCCTGAGACTTTCCGAATACATCAGTGGGATCATTGAAGAAATTGACACGGAACATATCATCTAATTGTTGTTTAACTTCAGGATCTTCAACTGATGCTGCTTCAGGTCGTTCAGGGTCATATTTGATTTCTGGAATGAGAACATTCATAAAAGGATTTGCCGGTGCAGGACCTCGTTCGGACTCTAAAGCTCCGTTAACAAAACCTTCTGTATTTTCCATACTAGGTTCGTTGAATTCATGTGGTGACTCTGTAACTATTGGCAAAGGTTCACTTGTAGGATCAGGAAGAACGGCTGTTGTATCATGTACTCTAATTGTTTTCCGTGCCGCGCTTTGTGTATAATAAATAAATCCAGCTGCCAACGCTAAAATGACAGTTATGATGATTAAATAGGGAGAAACTGGCATACTTGTCCTATTTCTCCTTATCTTTTTATAGTCTCATTATAAATTACTTACGTTTCTTGCCGCCCTTACCTGGTCCCTTCTTGTTATTGGAAGAAGGGGTTACAGGATCAGGGCCACCTGCACCACCTCCAGAGGCCTCAGCAGCACGACGTTTTTCAAGCTGTTTCCTGAGACGTTCTTGGATGATTGATCGACGAGCAGAAGCACCAACAGGACCAGGTGCCTTCATAAGATCATCCATTCCAAACATACCTCTAAATGTCTCCATTAGGTCAGTAAATGCCGGGTTCTCCGAAAATGTCTTCATGAGTTCTTCAGCTTCGGCAACAATCTCAGTTGGCCGGATAGAACCAGATTGGATCTTCGCTTGTAAACGTTTACCAATCTTCTGAACTGCATTTGCAATGAAGTTAGGATTGGTTGTATACATTTTCATAAGCATTTCAAATGCATTCATAGGATTTTCTTCACATTTCTTAATAGTTTCTTCATCAAGACCGAGATCAGCAGGTGAAAAGTCCCGCATAATTTCTTCGGCAAGACGAGCAAGATGACCCTTCAAGAACTTCTCAGGTAACTTAGGCATTTTAGAACCATCCATACCGAAGAGCCCAGCCATCTTAGATGCCAGATTCTCGAAATCACCTTCACTCATCTTCGTCTTCATGTTCTTCAAGAAATCGTCCATAGCTGGTCCGCCAAAAATGTTCTCTTTAGTTGCATCACCGCTGTCAAATAGACAACAGACAGCCAGCAATGTCAAATATTCTTGAATAATAGACTGAGTGCCATCACTAATTTCAGTCCATAGAGCAGGAGTTAATGCAACACCTGGTAATACAAATGCCGGACATAGTTTTGCATCACGATTAGGGGCTGCATGTGGTAATACTTCATCATGGAATCGACGAAGTCTGTCTTCAGGCGAAAGAGCCTTTGCTGCAGCTACGAATGATTGAAGTTCGGGAAATGTCAGAAGTAGATCTTCACAAAATTCTTCGTACTTCGATTGAAAAATAGACTTGAATTCAGGGGCCGTTGCCATCTGTCTCTGTGATTAACAATTCCTTAAAGTCCTATACTTAAGCGCGTTAAGTCCTGGCACGTTCACAGAGCTTACACAAAACAATTAGATATTGAATAATTGTTTCCTGATTATTCGGTGTCATGGAATACCAATGTTTATTAAAGATTGTCAAAGCAACCATCATATCATTGAACTGTGTCTGAATTTTTTTATTTACACCATTAATAATAGTCGGAATATCTTTAGCATAAATTGCTGCGGAATAGTCTTTGTAAACATGTTCATAGAATAGATCATTAACAAGTCGTGGATTAATTTTCCTTGCAGCACTAATAGCTTCAACGGCCATTCGAATATCGCGTTCTTCGGGATATGTTGTTTGTAATTCTTCAAAGAAACGGACGAGTTGTTCACAAAATGCTTTTAGGGTGGACATCTTACTCTAAAAAATGCAGAATTACTTTAGATCAATTTTAAACACTATTGTCGTGGTCTCACCTGTGGCATACCCATTTCTCTGTCACGAGCATAGGCTTCCATTTGTGCATCAAACATCTCTTCCTTTTTACTTTTCTTAGGACCAAAACCACCTCCACCAGTAGGCATGCCACCGGGACCACCGCCAATACCGCCACCTGCACCAGCATTATAAGCAGCTTGTGGGGGACCATTTAGAAATTCAAAACTATGTTGTATTCTTAAACCTCCATTGCCTTGAGTATTTGTATCTTGATCAATAAAACTATAAGGATCTTGTCCTCTCATTCCCATTTCACTAAAAACGAATGGTTCAGGTTCCATAGGAACTGATTGTTGTACAGCGGAAGGAGCTGAAATACCAGGTGCCGGAGGAGCTCGAGGAATACCGGATGAATCTTTGAGTTTGCGTAGGGATAACCAGTTCATAACCTCGCCATCTGTCTTCATCGGTTCTGGGTCACGTGGATCGGAGATGACAAGAGTTGGAACTTTAGTCAATTTAAAATCTTTTCGTTGTTGTGGAGTTAATTTAGCAACATCAATAACCTGAAATTCATTAATGTATGGAGTTCGTTCTAATTCTTTTAGAAAGGCCATAGACCATTGACATTTAGGTGACATGAAGCAAATATGACGTTTCGTCTGTTGCATACCTGTTCCCATAGAAGTTTTCAGTATGACGTAAGGATCCGCGTCTCAAGAGTCTAAAAACTGACAAATAGAGAATGAATAGATAATAGGTAGATAAGAAATGTCATTTTCAAATATCAAAAAAGTCGATAATTACACGGCTACATTTACACTCGCCCCACTAACGGTTAGTTATGCAAATACATTGCGTCGACTAATTCTAACTGGAATTGAAACGGTTGGTTTCCGTGCCTCTATGGACTCTAAAGGTCGTACTGGTGACGTGATTGTTAAACATAATGATACTCCAATTACAAATGAATCATTGGCGCATCGTATTGGTTTGCTACCAATCTTTGTGAAACAGCCTCTTCAATTTCAAACAGATAATTTCAAATTCATTTTGAAAGTTAAAAACGATGCGGATCGTCCATTGGATGTATGTGCAGGTGATTTCGAAGTATATGAACAGACCAGTCCTGAGGCTGAGCCTGTTAGGGTTGCGACAGAGTCTTTCTTTCCGGTCAATCCAGTAACTGGAGATACTGCTCTAATTGCGGTCCTTAAGGGGAAACAATTTGGTCAGTTGAAGGGTGAAATGATTGAATTAGAAGCGAAAGCCTCTATTGGAACCGGTCGTGAGCATGCTGGATTTATGTGTGTATCACAAATCAGTTATGAATATACACCAAATCCTGACCCTGAAGAACTTCGTAAAGTATTTGAACGTTGGTTGGAATTGAATAAGAAGATTTTGCCGAGCGAATTGACACCTGAGGATCCTCGTCATGCAGCTCTTGAACGTGAATTTCGTACAATGGAAATCAAGCGCTGTTATTTGAAGGACAAACACGGAGAGCCATTTAGTTATGATTTTACAATTCAAACAATTGGTGTCTTATCTATTCCCTATATTGTCCAGCGTGCATGTGAAGTCGGTGAGGCAATGTTCCGCCGATATGAAAATGTCGAAACTGGCGAATTGCCAGCAGAACTAACTATTCAAAAGACAACAATGGCTCTAACAGGATTTGACTTCTTCTTTAAAGGTCATGATCACACATTGGGCAATGCATTACAAACATACATGGTTGAGAGTATGATTGAACCAGAAGGAAATGGGAAACCGATTGAAGCTCTAATATATGCAGGTTACAAAGTCCCTCATCCACTACATGATGTAATGCAATTGACAATTGGTCTAAATGCAGATATTACAGAGGAGACAGCGCGTAAATGTTTGGCGACGGCTGCACGTGGTGTTGCGGACATGTTCCGTAAACTTCGAACTGAATGGATGAATGCAGTGTCGCGGAAATAATTGACCTCGACTAATAGAGAATGTTTCGTAGTCCACAGACCAAAATTCTAGGTGTAACAAGCTTACTAGCTGCATTTGTAGGTGTTATTTTTTACATCATAAAGGGTGAAGCTTATAAATCCGGCAGTTTCCTTTTCTTCGCTGGTCTTCCTTTAGCGATCAATTTATATACTGTTCATTGTGTTATTTTCGGTAAATGTAACACTTATAGTTGGTTACTAACCTTTGTTTTAACATTATATGCAGCGGGAATCTTCATTCTCTATTCTAAGTTACTTCTGAAGAATGCGGAAGTGAAGACAATCGTTGCTCAGAAGACTAAAGAGGCGGATAGTCTTCAAAAGACTGTCGAAAATACCCTCGGCTTCTAATAGAAATGTTAGAGTCCACCCAAGAAAAAATAGTTGCAATAACAAGCCTTTTCGGACTTCTTATTGGAGTTATATTCTTCAGTGTCACAAACCAAGTCGCTACAAGTATTTGGTTAATGATTGCATCATTATTTAGTATTATTTTAACAATATATAATCTTCATTGTGTAATCTTCGGTTCATGTACTACCTGGTCTTGGATTCTTACATTATTAATTACTGGTTCAGCAATAATGACAATTATAATGTATGGACAATTAATTGTACTCAATGCAAAAGGACAATTAGGATCGGATGAATCACAGCCATTACAGCGTCGTGTTGTTGTTTTAAATGCCGGCACTGATTATTGATTGACGATTCTCAACAGGTAGGGCGGGGCTGCATGGCCGTTTATTGAAATTGAGCATGAAAAGTAGTCGAGGAATGGGAAGATTATTCATATAATTACGAACAACTGCCTTATTAACAGTTGTCTGTGAAGATCGAAGAGATCCAAGGTAAATAGAATGTATTGCACTTAGATGAGTTTGATACATTTTAGGAATCTCTGAGAAATTTGCACTTCGTTCTTTATATACACCACAGTACATATTGAATATGTGATCCGTGATTAGTCGTAGCCATGATTCCATTTCCCAATAACGCTGTTTATCTTCGGGATAATATGATAAATAAGTCTTAATCATTCCACGAGACCGAAGTACAAAGAAACGTTCATCGACTCGCGGGGTCTCACCGCGTAATGATCGAACCATGTTGTAAACACTTGATCGCATACGCCAACGACCGCCCTTTCCATCTTTAATTACTAGTCCTTGCCATTCCCAACCACGCTTAATTGTCTGTTTAGCAAACCATTCCTTCAAAGCCCCCTCCTCCTTTTCAATCGGAACTGTTAGATCGGTAATTTCAATAGTTCCATCATCAAGAACACGTCCAGCATGTAAGGGAATCCAATTAGGGGTCTTAATACGAGAAACAATTCGATGCTCAGGATGTTGAATCATAATACACATGAAATCATTAGTACCAAGATCTGGACTAATACCTTTAGCTGTGCAGGCATCTTGATAAAGATCAGCAAATGAACGATTTGAATAAAAATTACCAGTTGCACCAAACTTAGTACGACTAGCAATACGTTGGCCGCCGCCAGATCTATAAACATTCAGAGTTACTCCTTCATAAAATTCCTCGAAACGTAGATCAGCTTTAGATTCAAGATCATCATTATTTTCATGGGCTTTCGGTGTTGCAACACTAAGGGGTTTATTAGCTACACAATCCCAGACAACAGAGCGAGACCAACGAACAGTCTCGTCATTCATATTTGAAGTTTTTTTATCATATCTGATAATTGCCTCTTTTCCATCAACAGATTCAATCACTTTTAGAGTGCCCCCGGCTTCTGATGTTATAAATGCTTTCAACGAAGTCCAGTCGGCATAATCTGCCATCCATTTTGAAAAATGTTTTATAGTGTAAACGGCCATTTATAAATGAACTCTATAAGATACAATTGCGATTGGTTTAGACTGCTTTCAAGTGCGCAAAGGGAGGTGATAGAATTAGTCTCGTTGCGGTAGTAGAATGGCTGATGAGCAAGAATTCGTATTTGAATTAGGTGACACTGTTGCACTTAATACAGCCCGATATGGTGTCGTAATAGGAAAAATATATTATCGAGACGGGGATTTAATCAGAATTCTTCCTCAGGGTGTTAGTGATAGATTATATGATTTTCCTCTAATTGATGGAGAATTCAGTCCAGAACTCGGTTTTAAAGATGCTCGTTGGATTTCGAAGAATCCATTACCGACATTTGTCGAGCAACAGGATTTACAGGCTGGACAATTCTTCGAAACATTTACCGCTAATGGTGAACCTGGTGGTATATTTAAAATTGTCTCTGTAAATGTGGATGATGATATTATTACAGCACAAGATGAATCTGGTGCAGAAACTGAAATTGAATTTGGATATATTGGTGTTCCGTTAGATCTACCCTTTGCAGTAATTCGTGTTCGTGAGCCTCCGGCAACAGAAGCGACATTTAATGATGATAATTCAGTTGGAATTAATGTTGATAAGCCGAAAGATACAGAAGATGAATTTACACAACAGGCTATAAATGAAGCTAATGATGGTATTTCAACATCAGCTGATGCAATTAGACAAGAGCTCGAAGAGAGTACTGCTGCGGCTGCGAAGGCGCAGGAGGCATTAATGCAAGGAGAACCTTTAGACGATGATGAATTTGAGATCAAAGAGATTGGTGAAATCATTGTTCCTGTTTTTGAACAACAACAGATTATCCCAACAACACAACGGCGTTATCCTGATGCTCTTCAAAAGGCCGATGCATTACAAGATTTCACATCCTTGCTAACAATTCAACAGCAACAGAATCCTGAGGAGCTACGGAAAGTTCGTGAATTTACTGAAACTGTTTATAATTTGAAACGTGAACTGATTGATTATAATCAAGAAAAAGGAGTATATGAAGGAATTAAACCCCAAAGTGCGACGTATATTTCGGAATTAATGGACATGACACATGTACCATTAAGACGACCTGTTTTGGATACTCGTCTACGTGTATTTGAAATTATGAATGAAAAAATGCAATGGCCATTGACTAATACAGCAGTACAAGATTTCAAGGGTGAATCCGATCTTGGAAATGAAGTACCAACATCAAAACTTGAAGTTGAAAATTTCAAGAAATTCATTGATATATTACATGAATCAACTGACTATGAGGCTCATAAAGTAGCAGCATCAAAAGATGTTTTTTGGCAACGTGATCGTCGTTTATATAATCAAATTGGTCGTCCATGGAAACCTGTTGTTCGTGATGGTATGCAATTTACAGCTTCTACAGATACAGAATTTTTCCGTGATGAAATACCTGATTTAGAAAATCCATCTATTGAAGGTCTACAGCCTGGCGGTAGACAACGTGGTGAATATAAACCTAATAGTGTTTCAATTGGTCAAGTTGGTCTATCTATGAAAAGAGCAAACTCTACAATCTATAAAAGACATCATATACATGGAAAAGAACCTCAAATAAATCCTGAATATGCCCCTTTAAAAGCTGATATATTATTCCCTATAAAATATACTCCAAGTCTCGGATCAATTCGTACAGGTAGTACATTATTAGATTCATCATATGCACAAATGCCAAAGAAATCTATGAAAGAGATTTTACAAAAAGCTGGTGAAATTACTGAATTACCACAGGCCGATTCTATCTTAGCAATTGGTATTACTGGTAATACTCTTGGAAATATTAAATTAACTGATTATATAAATTATACTAATCTAGATGGTCTTGGTCCAGCTACAATTATGCGTACATTATCACAATTAGGTATGCAGAATTTGGAGGTAAATGTTGAAATGGCTGAGCTTCTATTTAATAAAATTCAGAATAATCTAAATGCAATCAAGGTTTATATCAAAAATATACGCGAAGAACTTGGACGCTCTAATTCTAGTGAATTGAAACCGAAAACAGATATATTAATTGATGAAGTTAAAACATGGTTAATAGATGGATCTCTTAAATCCGATTCATTTTTGACAGAAATAATTGAAAAGTTTGATAAACAGAATCCAAATTTGAATACAAGTGATTATGCTTTAATTGCGTATATCTATGCAAAAGAGCCAGATCTTTTTATGGCTGTGGCTGGTGGACAGGCTGAAGCTATAGCAGTAGAACGTGTAAATGCTGAACGTAAATTGTATCGTAAACTTGTTAAGGAAGAATTAGCTGCCAAAGTATTGACTACTGATATTGGACAGGCACCAACACCTAATCCATGTGAACATGTGAAGATTTTATATGATATTAGACGTTTAGATAATGATCATGACTATTATACACAATTATATAAATTTTTGAATCGTTATCAAGGATTACGTGATGGTAATTTCATTAATTGTTCTGTTTGTGCACGTGAGCTTATTTGTATTCATGATTTAATCAAATTAAGAATGTATATGCACCCTAATCAAATTGATGTATTACGAAAAGAACTATTATTGAATTTCAGTGGACCTATTAGTGGAGATCAATATACTTGTCGAAATTGTGGTCAGAGTTTGGGAGAAATTGAATTTGATAATAATATACAATTCGATGATGAAGGACGTCCTATGATGGGTCGTGCAGCAATAGTTGATATAGATGCAGTAAAGGAAGAAGAGAGAGATATGGCTCTCAGATATCCAGCAGAATATGATACTTCAAAAGATTTTGGCTCAGATACACGGAATAAAATTTATGTTGCGATAAAAGAAGTTATTTATAGAATTGGAGTATATCCTACAGATGATGATTATAAAGAAATGATTCGTATGATTGAAAATGCTATTAATTCTGTAGAATCACGTGAAACGTATATTGTAAAGATCAAAGAATTTATTGCTCAGGGTAAAAAAGTTCCTGATTATGATACATATTTACAACGTATTTTAGTATTTAATATCTGTGCACAAGTTATAATACATGTACAATCTCGTATTCCTGATTATTTAGTCCGTGTTACATATCCAGGATGTAAAAAAGCAGGTTTTACAGGTTATCCATTAGGAAATGAAGAAGATATGACATGTGTTGAATATGTTACATGTGCTGTTGGTTCAATAATGAAGAATGAGGCTCCATGGAATCAGACAGGATTACAGAAAGAGACAGAGAATAAAAGACTTGAGATTTTGAAGTTAAAAACGGTTGCTGTCCTAAAGCAATTAATGCAAAGTATTGATGTGCAACAACTATTAACTAACAAAAGAAAATATTTACGAAACATATTTGGTTCAGATGATACAGGGGATGTTGCTAGGGATGAAATATCAGAATTCTTTTTACCAGTTCAACGAATTATTACATCAAAAGATGCACAAGAATCTGGAACTATTGTAATTCCTGAAGTAAATACACATATGACAACTACTGCTAGATCTGCAATTTGGATTCAAAAAGCAAATTTATTGGCGAAGGAGGAAGGTAATCAAAAGGGTGATATTATTGTTGGAAGTCCATTTGCACGTGGATCAACAGCTTTCAGCGAAGTACAGGTTCCTCAAGGATTCTGGATGAAAACAGAACATCGTTTACCTGAATTACCTCCTCGTGAATTGAAAATGGGTGCTCTTGCTAGTCGCATGAATGTCCGTTTTGTTCCTCGTCCATTGCAAAATCCCTTACCATCAGCACCTGAAAATGTATACTTCGTTCTTTTCCAAAATCTATGTTATCAAGGTCCTCGTAAAGGTTATCCCCACGAATTAATGTACGATCATACATGTATGCATTGTGGCTTCCTAATGACACCATTCCAAGAGACGAAAGAAGATATCGATATGTCTCAAAAATTAGGTAAAGTACTCGCTCAACTTTCAGAAATGGAGAAAAAACGTGTCGATCATATTAGAACATTATTCGAACAACAAGGTGTTAATATTAATCAAGATACATTTACTGATCTTCTTGATCAAATGCATCGTAATTATTCTGTCAAACCACTAAAACCAAGTCAACATAAAGGTGTATTTGACGCACTTAGAGAATTTGCTCTATTAGATCCCGCTCCTGTACCTGGTTGGCCAGCAGTTATGGAAAATTTAATTAGTTCATTTTCTAGTCTACCTCCTAACTTCACATTGGCAGATATCACTGAATTATTATCTGAATTATCACGTTTAGGAAAGGATGCATATGATTCGATTTCTAGTCGAATTATTGACAAAAAACTCTTAGGAGCTCTACAAGATATCATCTCATTTGAACCATCACAGATACAGGAAAAACCGACAGAAATTGCAGAAATTCTTAATAGTTACTTCATTTTACCTTTCCAACGACTATTAAATAATGTTGATCCTGCTATTCTACGAAAATTATCACCTGATCTGTATAATTTGATAAAAAGCAGTCAATCACATATGGAAGATATTAATTTAATTATTGATGAAAATAACTTTGTTTTACGTCAATTTATTGGTGACTTCGGAGTTAATAGGAATGAATTAGCGAAGGCAAAATTGCGGTTATTTATTGCACAAATAAGTCAGATTCCTGCTATCCTGAGAAAAGTAATGATCATGAATCTACCTGGAGCTGAAAGAACTTTCAAATATTTAATCCAGGCACTCGTATTTGGTCCAATATCACAATTATTAAATCCAAATGATTTACCATCTACTCGTTATAGTCAGACAGCTAATGCAGCTATAAAGGATGCTGGTTCTGCGAGATTATTGAATCAATTAGTAACAGTTACATTGACTAGATATAATGCTGAAAAATTAGTGTATTCCGCTGATATGATTCAACAACTATTAGAAGATCGTGCTGAGAGAGAGCGTATGAAAGTTTTAGAAGATTTCGATCGTCTTTCAAACGATGAACGTGCTCTTGAAATGGAGATGAAAAGACAGGGTCTAGGTAAGTGGGCTGTTGGTGGAACAAAAGCAATTAGAGAATATGATAGTGATCGCTACGAGATTGAGAAGATTGAACGTAAACAGGCAGGCAATCTTGATTTCAATATCTCACATTTAGATCCAAATTATTTAGAGGCACCTGGTGGTAGAAATAAACGAAATGATGTTGGACAAGGTTATGATACTGCATATGTAGATGATGATGATTATTGAGCGAGCGCGCGCACAAACCTGGTTACGCTATAATATCAATTAAAAGTAATGAGAGAATTGCTGTTTGGTGGTATTTTATATTTAACAGGAATTGGTATAATCCTATTAACCAAACCATCCATATTTTTTACAGAAAGTGGCGATTGGAAAGAATTTGGTATAGGACGTAATCAACGTTCATATACATGGTTACCGTTCTGGCTCTTTTGTATATTTTGGGCATTAATCAGTTATAGTATAGTATTTATTATTCTTAAAAAGTCGACAAATATGTTCAATAGTACTACAATTAGTGGAACAATTGAACCGTCTGAAATGCCGATTACAAGTCGTAGCAAGGCTACAAGAGGTTTGAGGCGCTCAATGAGAGTCCCTCCGGCTGGTTTCGGAAATATGCAATCAGGTGTTTATGTATTAAACCAGGCTGCATCTTCTCGTAATAGTATGCCACATTATATTTATTATGGCCCTCCTACCGGCTATGAACAATATTAATCACATCCTTCCGATATACCAGTCGCAAATAATTGAGCAGAAGTTATTAACCAGAATAAAGCGAAAATTAATCCGAATATGGAGGCCATCCTCCATCCTCCGATTGATCCAGTACTAAAATTTATGGTGTTGAATGGAAAAGCAAAAATTGGGAAAAACTGTTCGATGCTCACAAACGTCAATGTTAAAATTCCGGCCACAGCAGTCGTTATTAATGCAGCCAAACTACATCTTTTCATATTTAAACCACAATTTGCCCCATTAACAGTCATATTTACAAATAATGATCCTATAAATGCTATTGCAGTTACAATTAATGGTATTGTAATTAATGAATATTGTCGTAATGTATTAATTGATACAATAACAAATACAGATCCTGCAACTAGAATACCTATAATTGAAGAAAGTGATAATCTTAAAAGTGTACTGGACATATCTCTGAAATATAGTTTGGTTCTTTAATTGAAAAAAACTTCATTCGTTGGAGGAGAAGCAAATGGAAAACTCACAAGATGAACTTATCAATCTGGATTTTTTAGATGATATTGCCGATACTGTCAATGAATTCATTGGTAATACTCCTAATAGTAAACCGGCTGTCAACAATGTACCACCTGCAAACAATAATACCAAACAACCTGTCACAGACCCTGCAAGCAGGGTCGCTGAGCGAGCCAGTTTTACTGGCTCTGTCACCACCAATAATAATACCAAACCAGTATCACAACCTGTCACAGACCCTTCAAGCAGGGTCACGAACAAACCAATACCACCACCTGCAAACAATAAGGAAGAGGGTGGTTTATTAGATTTCGTTTTTGGAGGTGATCAGGCTCCGAAGGAGGTTGCGAAGAAGGGAATAAAAGATGAACCGATCAATTTGAAGACATTCTATGCAGCACGTGCAAAGAATCCTTCATTATACAGTTATGATGGTCGTGGTAATTTAGTAGTTCGTGAAGAAAATGGTTCAATTAAGACAACCCTTGCACTTCCTAAATATCGTAAATTGAGTCCGGAAGAACTGGAAGATCTTGAAGAAAAACGAAGACAGACAATTGAAGAAATTGAACAAGAATATGTCACTGCATCAAATGAACTTCATCAATTAATTGACGATTATAATAATGGTCGTAAACTTCAATATCAACTGAAAGATGCACAATTACGAATGGCAGATATTGATATGCGTCGTTCTCTTGCGTATTATCCCAAACAATATAATGCTTATATTTACGAACCACTTCAAATGAAAGATATTTTCTTCGATGCTAAGAGTAATTATGGTAAGAAGGCTCTTCCATTTCCAGTTGTTCGAAAACATTTAGGACAGCATGATCCTGCAACTTATTGGGTGAAGGCTATGACTGAAGATGAAGAAGCAAATGAAGAGGCTGTTAAAGCCCAGGCTGCTGAAGAGGCTGTAAAGATTGGTAATGGTGAAGAACTTGGAACTCGTGCGGTTAATCGTGGACTAGAACCGCTGAGAGCAGAACCAGATAAAAACTTGATTATTTTATTCAATCGTCCCGAAGATGATGTTAAATGGGGAGTCTTCGCAAATGATTTCCCAATTGAATTTAACTGGCGTGGAGTCAAATATTTCACAGTTGATCAGGCTTTAGCAGCTGAAAAGGCTCGTTTCTTCGGTAAAGCCGATTCTGTTGCGGAGATTATGAGGACACGTTCAGCAGTTACGATGCGATCAATTGCTAAAAAAATTGGCGAACCGCCTTCAGAGGGTGGTACATTAATGGCACCGAAGGCGGGTGAAGTCGCTCAACGACCATTAGTGGAGACGGATGCAGAGAAGGCTGCTCGTGAAAAGAGAGCCGAAGAATGGACGACCGATCGTTTTTCCATCCTTAAAAGTATTTTACTCAGTAAATTCCGTCAACATGAATATTTGGGCGATATTCTTAAAAGTACTGGTGATGCAACACTTGCACGCGCAGATCATCGTGATATGGAAGATGGTATTGGTATTGCAATTACAGATCCTCGTTGCGAACAACCTGCAATGTGGCGTGGTAAGAATATGCTCGGTAAAGCATTAATGGAAGTTCGTACAGAGATGCGTCTTGGTACCACAAATACAGAACAACCAATAACCGAAGAAACTATTTCAGCTGAAGACGAAGCGGCTGCATCCAAGGCCAAGATGACAATGACTATTAGAAGACGACGTGCTGCTAAAACCGCGCCCGCGCAGCAAAACGTCTAATATATTTAAAATTTGATATATTCTAAATGTTACATCAATTATTAATACACAATGTCATTCATGAATAAGCTTCATGATTTTAATACGGGACATGTAGGAGAAATTGTTAAAATGACAGATACGTTATATTATGTGGTTTGGACCGATACTGACACATCAGATGGAATTATAAAAATAAGTGAAGGCTTTTATAATATAAATAATAATAAACATGGAGTACATATTTATTATTATTCAAATGGAGCAAAGAAATGTGAAATAACTTATTTAAACGGAACAAAACATGGACCAGAGATATTTTACTTTCGAAATGGAAATATATATTATAAGTGTAATTATGAAAATGGATTGAAACATGGCGAGACGATTATTTTAGATGAATTGAGAAACGTAATATTCAAACGTTTGAATTTTGTCAATGGTTTATTACATGGACAACAAATTATCTATGGACATGGTATTCCATTTCATATTATTGAGTTCCAGAACGGACTTAGACACGGCATTGAATCCAAATATGAAAATACAGGCCAATTAACTGCTCGTTTACAATGGAAAGATGATAAGAAAAATGGAAATTATAATGAATATCATTCAAATGGTCAATTAAGAATTATAGCTCAATTTCAAAATGATCTTTTAAATGGAACCATGATTGAGTTTGATGAGACAGGTAAACAGATTGGAAAATATATATATTTAAATGGTATAAAAGCATTTAATTAAATTACTTCATGATTGCATATGGTTGTGGTACTTGTAAAGGTACTGGTTTAATTTTTGCTTTATTTTGATCACAATCAACAACATTTCCTTCATATTTATAACATGTTCCATTTTTGTCTTTGTAAGTTATATTACCTACATTTTCAGGACTAGGCCATTTATAAAATATAGGTCTATCAATTGCAAATAGACGGAGCATAAGGAAACCGATTATAATACCAATAATTAGTCCCGGAAATTTAATGAAAAACTGTGACATTCTATAATTATTGAATATTATATATGATATAAAAAGTACAATATAAAAAAGTACAAAAGAGTTAGAAATGTTGGGTGATGTATTAAAATCAGAACAATTTAAATATGTATTTAGTCTTTTACTAGGGATCGCACTAGTAATTGTTGTCTTTCGTCCTTACTGCAAAGGCGACGATTGTGCAATTTGGAAGGCTCCTCCACCAAATGAATTGAAAGATGCAGTATTCAAAGTTGGTAAGAAGTGTTATGCATATAAGGAACATGATGTTGAATGCAAGGCAGCAAATAATATAATAGAAGCATTTCGCGGTGAATTTAGCTGCAGACCAAAACGCATCTAAACTCCCGGAAGCAATGCGCGGCTCACAGCAACACAGCATTTCCACATGTAGCCGATAGAAATGTCTTCTGCAGGTACACTACTTGATGACTTAGACACAGCACCAGCTAATCCACAAGATGAAGATATTGTTAAACGAATTATGTCAGAAATTAATGCACCTTCAGGTGGAAATCCAATTCAGATGCCACCGGCACCATCTGCACGAGCTATGTCAGGGGGTCAATTACCACCAATTAATTCGTTGACATCTTTAACGATGGATCCTTCACCTGCTACTGCTCATATGATTGGCTCTCAACATCCTACTCCGGCTGATTTTGCTCATGCTATGCATGGTATGCCTATGATGATGCAGCCCGGAATGCAACAGCAACAACAGCCTATGATGATGCCTATGATGCAACAAGCTCCACAAGAGGGATTCTTAAGTGGTTTATCCGGATTTTCATTAACACGTGAATTTAAAACACCGTTACTTGTTGCTCTAATTGTATTTGTTGTCAGTCTCCCTATGATTAATACTATGATTGGGCTCTATATGCCATCCCTTTTACGTATGGGTGGTGATCTTACGACATTAGGGCTTGTATTAAAATCACTATTAGGAGGTGCATTGTTTTGGATTCTACAGCGAGTAGTTGCACCACTTATATAATAATATCTAAATTACTTACTATCTGTAATTAGAATTAGATATGCTAAACTTTAAGAGCACAAATACTACAAAAACAGCAGCACATGTAATTGGTGTTGCCTACATTGCATATGCTATTTTCATGGTTGGTATTCCCGGTCTATTAATGTCTCTTGCAATTGGTTTAATTATTCTTGGAGTTCAGAATTCTATGGAGCTTGCTGTTGCTGCAGCAGTTCTTGTAGGATTATTGATGAAATATGTTTTTAAATGTCGTTCTGATGGATTTATGAATTTTACACCGGCGGAGGTGACTGAGCGTATCCAAGGGATGCAAGCGGCAGCGGCTGCACCTACACCTGCTGCTCCGACAGTGCAGGGTTTCCAGACAATGAGTCCTGCTGATGTTGTTCAGCGTGTTGCAGGTATGCGTGGTGCGTCACGACTCCAAAGTCCTCCGGTAGGTTATGATGGTCGTATGGGTCCTGGGCCTCAGGGTGTGATGGCGTCTAATTTTGCTGAGGGATTTGCTAACCCTGATGCAAATACAGATGCAACAAACTCTTCGGCTCCTGCCTCTGATAGCAGTCCTGCGACGCCATCATCTACAAGTGCCTCCGCCTCAGCCCCTTCGGCCAGTACTGCTGCCCCGAATGCCGAACCCACTAAACCTTCCACAAGTGGCTTCCAAGGCGGCAAAAATGATGGTCTCTTCAGATTAGGAGAAATACCATCTGAAGGTGCTGGTGGTCCACATGTAGATGCTGGATCAACAATCCTAAATGCTATTCAAAACCTCAATCCTGGACAATTAAAGAATATGACCGATGATACTCGTAAACTCCTTGACACACAGAAATCACTTCTTTCTATGTTGGAAACAATGAAACCTATGATTGCAGATGGTTCTCAGCTACTCAATTCGTTCAATACTATGTTCGGTAAAGATGGTGCTGCTGCTCTCCCAGGAGGTTTCAAATTAGGTGCATAATCAATAGAATTATGCCATCATCACGTATTAAATTCCGCACTAAAATGCGTGGAGGCGCTATCACTGATTGTCCCCCAGGCGTTATTTGCATGAGTTCTGTCACTAGTACCCTCCTAATTGTTGTACTAGTAGCTATACTAGCTTTTGCGCTCTATCACATTTACATGATTTATCAGGGTGGATCCACTTTGCAGCAACACATAATGAATCCTGCTGGTTTGGCAGCGCCAGCCCCTGCACCAACTGTAATAGTTACTGGCGGGGGTCCAGGAGGTGATAGCCGTTATTCAATGGCTCCTAAACCTACCCGTTTCTGGCGTGCGCCTCCTGATCTAGATACATGGAATCCAACTACGCTTCCCTCTATTGCTACTCGTGGATTACCTGAATCGTATCAAACACTTGGTCTTCTAAAATATCCAGGAGGAGAACTGAAACCATTATATGGTCGTCGTACTGCTGGTTCAAATGATCGTTGGAACTATTATACACGGACAGATACTTACAATCCTGTCCCTGTGCCCTTAAAACAAGGTCGCAGAGATTGTCTAGATGATGTTGGTTGTAATGAAGTATTTGACGGTGATAAATTGAAGAGCCTAAATGGTGAAGAAGTTGGTGTTACACTTTATAAACTGAATGGACCAACATACATTCCTGCTGTTTGACAGCTCAGCTGAAAAAAACATGATATGTCCAGAGAATGGAGTGGTGTCCCGCAAATGGTAATAATGGATTTCCAGTGAATATTATTGGAACTGTATCCGAGACAGATAGTGCATTTCAGCTAATGAAAGGTCAGAAGGAAATTTATTTGGCATTTGCACCATATTTACAACCACGTCTTATGATTCGTCGACCAGGTCTTAAGAAAAAAACATGGGGACGTTGTTTTATGGCCGATTCAGGTAACAATACTTTAACCTATAAAGGATTAATCTACAATCTTAAAGGTATTCAGTTTTGTCAAGCCACGCATTCCGGCTCTAATTGGCCGAGAAAGCCAGCTGCAACTAATGCAGTTGATATGATTTTTACATATACACGAACAGGTTGGGATAAAACATTTCCGACAAGTTTTTTGATTGTTGTCCCCATCTATATTTCAAGTAGTGTGACAAACGGAAAACCACCAAGTGCAACAGTTGAAGATTTCTTCCGCGAAGTTGCGACAAATACAGATTTAACGCTGTCTGAAATCCCACAACCAAATTTCAAAACACAATTTCCTACACTCGATCCTCTGTTCAAAGATTTAACCGATAAAGCATGTGTATCATATATTACATGTGTTCAGTTACGTAGTCCACCTGTTTCAGGTCAATGGAACTTCAAAAGTACAAATATTGGAGTTGTTTATTTCCCTGGTGGATGGATTGTTCGTGATCAAAATGTTAAACTTCTCAATACTCTTGGTGGTAAAGGTCGATTTGAATTTAGTCCATTTGTATTTCCAAATGAATCTAGAAAAAATTGGTTAACACCTACCAGAACACCACCTTTAGAAGGTACTAATGGTGATATTATAGTCGATTTCCTGAAGAATGGTGATAATTGGTCTAATGGTATAATTGCAGGATCAACAATTAGTGTAGTTGATCAGAATTTCCCTAAACGTTTTCAATTCATTGCCGACGGAGTTGCTATTGGTGCAACTGCTGGTCGTTTAAAAACAACTTCAGATTATCAATGTCTTCCACTCAATAAGGTTAAAGACATTCAAGGAAAAAATGTTTTATTGGATCCTGCAACTGGTAAAAGATTATTGAAAGATGAACTTGAAATGAGTGCTGAAGAGCGTGCAGCATTAGAGGCAGCACAAAAAAGTGGTTCAGCGGCAACTACATTTGCAATCGTTGTTGGTTCTATTCTTGCAGCAATTGTCCTAATTGTCGGTGCATCATTTATTGTTCGTCTCCTACTAAAACGAGTAAATACACAAGCAGGTATTCAAGCTATTCAAGAGGCGGCAACACGTCTTGATGCGCCATCTGCACCCTAATAGTATGTTATCATTGTAGATATGGATAAATACATCATAATTGGATTAATAATATTAATGATACTGTTGTTAATAATCCATTTAAATAATGGTAAAATCGAAAAATTTCAGGATCGTCAATATCCTAACATAGAGGCATGTCCGGCAGAACTGACACGCTATACAACAGATAGAGGTATAAATTGCTGTGAAGGACCAGTTGAAAATGGACAATGTAAAGGTATTCCCCGATGCACATTAAGTAATAATGTCCCTGGATTAGTTCGCTGTGTCGACTACAAGTCCAATGCTAATGATGAGAAGACGAAGAAGTATTGTCCTAAAGGTACATTTTTCTTCGATGGAATATCTGAGCGTGGTGCAAAACCTAATATTATTGGTTATTGTACTTCATCGAAGTTATCTGCTGATTTGACCCGTCGTGTGGCTCCATTAGATAACATGTGTGTGGAATACAAGGATCGTTCAACAAATGAAAAATCGCTAGACAGTTGTTGGGTTCGGAAGAAAATGCAATCTATTCTTTTACCGACCCAAGATTCTAAAGTACAAGCCAAGAAAGTGAAAAACTTCCCGATCTTCTTTTATGTCAATTACATGGATGAAATGGAAGGAAAAGTCTGCTTCGACCGTGATACCATGCATGGTTATTTCGACAAAATATATCCTTCATGGCGTTCTAATAGACTCTTCCAGAAGTTCGTTTATAAGAAAATGAAATTCTGTGACGTCGTCCGTGAAAAAATGGCTGCTCGTGCTCGTGACCCTAATTATAAGAGCCCCTTACAAAGCGCCGGTCTAAAACAACCATTATTCTAATGATGGTGAGTCTCCATATTTTGCAAAATTTTCATCGGAAATAGTATTTTTCGTAATAATACCATTTTCCTTGATTCTATAACCAAGACAATTTGAACCTTCATATAGTCGCTCAACTGTTTCGTTTTTTATTAGACATTTCTCAATATTCCATCCATGTAGATTTCCATTATCATATGTACTGCAACGAATCATATTAGGGGAATAATAATAACATATTCCGTGTTTGATCCATCCATCATCTTCAGGATGACGATATGTATGATTTCCAAGTATCTGTGAACCTTTTTCTATCAACTTTCCTTCATGATAAACTGAATACTTTCTAAAATACGGATCTTCACGATCATAAATATTGATCTGATAAGTATTATTCATAATACTCTTCAACTCATCAAATGTATATGTTTTCTTCGGCAATTTGGATCCACTATTAAAGACATATTCTGTAATAGTCGATTCATTATTAATTTCAATTCGATACTCATAATTTGGATAATGTTCTGTATAAGGTCCAAACTCTCTGTCAAATTCCCTTTCAGACCATGATTTGTTCTCATAAAAGAATTTTTCGCTTTCACTTGCTGATGCCATAGTGATGGTGTTATTATCTAGACACCAATACAAATTAATCAATTTTTTTATGATTACAAATATTTGATTGTTGCATAACCAGGAGGAACAGTCGTCAATGGAGGTGACTTATGATTAATTGATGAATCAACAGGTGCAAATTCATCTGTCGCATCCATAGGATCATAATCATAATTGTCTGTCATAGGACGATTGAATCGTGGTATAAACTGTGAAGGAGATCGCGGCATTGTAGGATCATCATTTAGAGGTGCACCAGGTCCATGATCGAGTTGATTTGCCTTATATAATGTGCGACGATTACGCTCCAAATACAAACCACCTATCCATAATAGTCCTAATACACCAAGCTTGGGACTTTGTGTTGTCATCCATAATAAAACAAATAGGGTTAAAATCATTATAACAGGATTATGGAGGGCAACTATAACAATATTTGGTGTCATTTTGATAAAGACAAATGCTAATACTACTATTCCAATTAGTGCAGCAGATTCACGTGCCATATCTGCCTTACATATAGAAAAGCTTTGGAAGAGCCTGCATAAAACTGAGTTAAATTTAATTTATAGGTTAAAAAATAGTAGTATGCAGTCTCTTCCAAAGATTATAACCCCTAAAGGGTATACGATAAGAAAGGATTTTCTAGGTCCTGAAAAGGTAAAAGAAGTGTGTCAGGAATTGACAATGACTCCTCGAACAGCAATGGCCGCACGTGGAGGCGGTCCACCACCTTTTCCAATTTATATGGAGTCGAGTAGTCGTCTATATTTACCACGTGCATGGGCTCTTGCCAAGTTTGGACCACCTGATGCTGATATTGTAGCTGCCGGGGCACCGCTACCATCCACAGTATCATTTGTTGGGAGTCCATATGATTATCAAATAAAAATTATTGAAACGTTTATAGGAGCTGGAGCAAATGGTCTATTATGTGTTCCATGTGGTAAGGGGAAAACATTTATGGCAATTAATATTGCGGTTCGCCTTGGACGTCGTTTCTTAATTGTTGTTGATAAGGAGTTCTTGCTCAATCAATGGCGTGGGGAAATGGAGCGTTTTGCACCAGCTCTTCGTGTAGGTATTCTTCAAGCAGATCGTGTTCAGATCTCAACTGCAGATTATGATTGTACTATATGTATGATTCAAACACTTTGTAGTCGTGATTATCCAGAGGCATTCTTCGCTGATTATGGCTTTACGATCTTTGATGAATGTCATCATTTAGGTGCAGCACATTTCAGTCGTGCACTTCAGAAAATTCAGACCAAATATCTCCTTGGATTGTCCGCAACACCAACACGTGAAGATGGAATGACACAAGTATTCGAAGCCTTCCTTGGTAAACCAGTTTATTGGGAAAAAAGACGCGAAGCAGATCCAACTGTTATAGTACGTGCAATAACATATCATGATTTTGCAGATACTGAGTGGGCTGATGTACCAACAGACTATTCAGGAGAAGTCGTTCTCGCTCGTCTTCTCTCAAAAATAGTTGAATCACCTGCTCGTACAGCCCTAATTGTCAGACTGTTAGTGGAATTATGTGCTGAGAAGACTAGACAGATCCTTGTTCTCTCTGAACGTAAAGTTTTATTAGAAGCTGTGGAGGCCGCTCTACCGCCGACAATTAAACAAGGATATTATATTGGTGGTATGAAAGATGAAGTGCGTGAGCGAAATGCTAAAGAGGCACAGGTACTTTTAGCGACATATAGTATGGCATCGGATGCACTAAATATCAAATCTCTTAATTGTGTTATTCTCGCTAGTCCACGGAAACGTGTTGAACAAAGTACAGGACGAATTCTTCGCCAACGACCCGAAGAACGAACCCTTGCACCTCTAATTGTCGATATCGTTGATATACATGATACTTACAAGAATATGTATAGGAAACGTGCTGAATATTATAAACAATGCGGCTATCAAATTTCTATCGAGAAAACAGGTTCTGATGGAAAAATACAAGTTGTTCGTTCTGCTAGACCTGCTGCTGTGGCAGCTGCGGAGGAAGCAGAAAATGAAATCAGACAGAGTCGCACTGTAGCCGATGGCGATGAATGTGTTATTAAAATCTAGGTTCTTACATTAATTGTTGTTGTGTACTCTTATTATTAAACCATTGTGTATTCTTATTATTTTTATAATTTTTATTAGAGTATGTATATTTATTATTATAAATTCTCTTATTATTATATTTTTTCAGAGTAGGCTTTGGCATATAAGATCGTGAAATTGGAATCATTGGATATTGTAATATCTTCTTGTTTTTGTTAGTAGTTTTAAATGAACTTTTCAATGTATTTATTTTATTACCCATATTCCTTCTAAAAGATTCATTATGTGATTTAATAATATTTTGAATATTATTACCAGCATAATTAGCAATTGATCCAGTTGGAGTTAAATATGACGATCCCGAACTTTTAATAGAAGAGCGAATTTCTTTTGGCACATTTTTAAGACCTTGTTTGAATCCCGAATAAATTGCATTACCCAATTCACTCAATGCACCACCTCTTCTAGTTCTACGCATATTAATCTACTAATAGTTATAACAAAAATTGAAAAATAAAAATAATTCTTGAAATCACTATAAAAATGTCGTGGTTCAAGTATGATTGCAAATTTTGTGCTGAAACTTGTAGTATTGATATCTTTGGATATCATTTGATGGAAAATCATTTTGATCATTTATGTGGATCAATTCAAATTAAGGATGATCGTGTTCGTCTAATGTGTGTGACGAAGGAAGATGAAGATATGTTTATGTGTACAGCTTGTGGATTCGCCGTAAAGACACAAGTAACATTTGATAAACATTTAAGGACGAAAGGTGAAGAACATCGGAAACGTCATTTAGAGAATATTCGTATAATGAAGGGTTCGACTTTTAGAGGAGAAGATTTGAAATATATTTCAGATATTGAAATTGAAGAAGATGAAAGCGAAGAAGAAGTTATACAACCTGCACCTAAAAGGAGACGGGTACAAGAACCTGCAGCCATTGTACAACCACGTTTGGCTCTGCCCTTATCTGATCGATTTAATCAGACATATAGTGATTTACTTCAAATTTATAATGAGTTACAAAAAGAAAACAGGAACCTTCGTCAACAAAATGAAGAACTGGCGAAGAAAATTGTTTCTGAGAAGAAACAGCGCGAAGATGCAATCAAATTACTATCAATTAAATAATAGTTTGATTGAATTAAAAAATTTTTATTAGTTTTTGGTTATTTAATGTGTTTTGATACATGCATCGGGAACACCAACACGACCACCTGAAGGGATATTGAACATAACTGGGACACCCGCCTGTGTTACGACTGCATCAGAGCCTGAACGAAGATGTGTGTAACCGGCGGTTGTTTCTTCGAGAACAGGGCTACCACTGTAAGGGGGCTGTAAGGCGCCACCACGCATCCGTCTACGAGCAGAGCGACGGTTCTTGCGATTTTTGCGATTTTTACGACTGGATCTACGACGAACTGCCCTACGGGCAGAACCACCACTCTGGAAACCACCAGCACTAACTGTAGCAGGTTCAGGGAGACCACGGAGGGCAGAAGGCATTGCTCCGGGAAGACTGTCATATTGTGGCAGAGTTGGGACAGTAGGGCTAACATGAGGCGACGCACCGGTTTCACATGCAGTACGAGTAGTGATTGCAGCAACATTCGGGCTGTCAAAACCACCTACCGGGGCAGGAGTAATCTCATAACGACCTCCCTTTTGACTTCTCCGACGACTACGACCACCACCAGACATAATTCCAGATAAAGGCCCAGGGCCGCTTAGGCCAGGAAGACCAGTAGAAGGGACACCTTTTACTGCATAATCAGGTGCCGTAGCCTGACAATTTGAAATAGGATTATTGATTAAATAGGGTAATCCAGGTACTAATACACCTTCAACGGAATACGCAGCACCGGGACCGCCTCCACGCTGTCTATGATTTTTCCGTCTACGACTTGTGCGATGTTTACGAGCCATATCTAATTTGGCCACACAAAAATTGAGCCTTCCTGGCTAAAAGTTGACAATTAGGATATGATGGATGAACAATGAAATTTGTACATTCAAACACAATGTTGATTGCCCTATATGTGCAGAATTATACAAGGATTATGATCAAATAACTGTTTTAGTACGATGTAAACATATGTTTCATAAAGCATGTATTGATGAATGGTTAAAATATAAACGCGAATGTCCTACATGTAAAATGCCGTTATTGGATAATACGATTATACAAAAAATCGTGACAATGTGTACATTGAATTACTTCTGTAATTGTCTCAATTCTCAACAATTTAATCATGCATCAAATACAATAAAAGAGGCAATTGAGAATTTCATTGTCGATGATATCATTACAATAGATACTGATACTTATTATAAAAATACTCGTTCTGAAACAATAACTATGATAAATCGATTAAGAACAGATTTATCAAGGCTATTACAGGTTGCTGATGATGATAGTTTGATGGATAATCCCATTGTAAATCAATATAATGAGTTTGTTTATAATCATCACCAATTTCAACAAATAGTAGAGCATTATCCAACTAATAGTATTGTAACATGGTTTACAGAGATGTTTCTTCAGTAGAGGTTAAAATTTCATGAAACATTGAGGATGGAGATAGAAGACTATGTGAAGGAAGAATTTTAAGAACTTCATATTTTTTGAAAGTCTGATTCCATAGAACATCTACTAAAAGTTGTGTCACACCATCACTGAAGAACTTCTTCTTCAGCTCCTGACTTTGAGAGAGACGTGGAACACAAATACGCCCCAAAAATGCTCCGCCATCAGCTTCTAAAATATAGCTATCAGGAAGATTTGTGCTTTTATCAGGACGGAGTGAAGCACAACGTTGCATATCAATGGTTGTTTTATGAATACGTGGTTGTGGTTGTGTTGTCGGTTTTACACGTGCAGTATGAATTGGCATTTGGCTGCGTGACCGTTTGAGCTGTAGATTTGTAAGAATTTCATTAGCGACTGCATCATCAGCTCCTCCAAGTCGTTGTGAAGTTTTATATACATCATCTTGAAGTCTGAGACCAGGAATTTCTGATCGGATGCCTTGTTTGCCAGGAATCATCCATACAAGACGACGACGAAGAGGTACATCAGGTTGGAATTCCCAGACTGTTCCCTCTTCTTGTTTGCCAGCCTGTTCAATAAATTGTGAAAAGCTTAGAGGCTCAACTAGTCTTAAATCAGCCCCCAAAAAATGCTGTTGTTTATTGAGTTCTGAATATACTCTTTCTAGAACTGGCCAACGTTCAGAATATTTTTTCTCCTTCAATAAATGACGACCTTCATATGTCCAAACATCTTCAATCGTCATAATTTTCTCGACTTTTGAAATAGTTGAAATTAAAATACATGTACCCTTATGTGTAAGAGTTGCAGGAACCTGTAGTCGAATACTATATGGCTGATCTTGTTCCACATTCCAGAAGATCGCCGGCTCACCAGTCCGCAAAATTAGAAGACCAGCACGATTCCTTCCTGCGCGTTGCCATACATAAATAGGTACAGATGACATCAGTTGTGCATCTTTCTCCACATTTAGGTGATGGCTGATTCGCCAATTTGTCCCTATGTGTTTTTCAATATGAGCAGCTACTGACTCACGAGCCGATGACTCTAGAGGCGTTAGCTGAATTGGTGCACTAAAAATAGGTCCCGAACTACGGAGCGAAACCGTCGCTGTTGCCGTTGTTTCCATTTATCTAATTATTGTAGTCAGGCTTTAATCTGGCATTTAGCGGTTCACACTTGGGTGAAACCCAAAGGCAAACGCCTTTAGCGATCCTTATCAAATTCTGCACGACGTTGCGCTTCAATTTGATCCCGCGCTCGACGGGCTGCATGAAGTGCCTCATTCTGAATTATTAGACGTTCACGGACGCTTGAAGCAGGTTTTGCATAATACTGACCATTAAGGAAGCCAGGACCAGTTCCATCAAAATAATTATCAATCCAACTATATGCACATTGACGCGGACTCTGAGAACCAGGGACTCTCATTCGTGCTTGTCCTGAATTGACTAAACTGTCAATCTCATACGTTGTATATCCACGATATTCCACGCTAAATAGAGGATTCATTTTGAATTATTATTAATTTAAATTTAAAAATAAATCAATTTTTTAAATTATATAATAGATGACGACATATACGCTAATAATAAATGCATCAAATAATTGGATGTATGCAAATTTAATCGCAATGCTTCTTAGTCAACGAATGGTTATGACTGTTAATGATATTAATTACGATACTGACATAAATATTAGACGAGATAATGCAACAAATATTTATGTTTTTATAAGTGATGTAGAAGAGGCTGGACAACTGATTACAGTTGTTAATAAGACTGCTAGTACAACTCAAACAATGCCGATGCAAGAATGTTTTGATCGTATTGACGAACTATTTACATAGAATTAGAACATTGAGAAATTTGTCGGTTCGCTTGTATCATTTGCAAAAATACCATCCATGAATTGCCCTCCATTTTGTGCAAATTCAGGTGCGAATACTTCCATTGCATTAGCTGTTGCCTGATTTGCAGGTCCACCTATTCCTGCATCTGTGATTGCATCAACTGCATCCATTGCAGGAGCAGGGCGGAACATTCGTTCCGGATGCCGTAGACGTTCAGGTGCATTTGCACCTTCATTTGTTTCATCGTATGGATCTTTGGCTACGGGGGGTGGTTGTTTGTATTCTTCCTTTAACGGTGCAGCTTGAGAAGGAGTTGACGGACCACCTGAAACAATTACACGAGGGCCTTCAACTGCAGGCATAGGTACATTGTCAGGAACAAAGGCAGCGGCGGGTGCTAATGCATAATCAACATAAGTGTCTTTTCCAAAAGAGGTGTGTTTAAGAATTAATTGATAGCCGACATATAGAATCAAAACTACAACTAAGAATTTGAGGAATACTTCGAGTGTCATCTGTTTTCAGTTTGAAAAAACAATTAAATTTAATTCATCAGCTCAAGACGACTTAGAGAGTTATTATAAAAACTATACTATAGTAGCATGACACCAGTAGATACTAATACTAAACCTATTAATGATTCTGAGAAAATGATCGATATTGTTTTGGATGTTGTCGCTGCTTTACCTGTTGAGCCGCCCCCTTCGACTGCAACAGTGAAGAGGAGTGTGATCGTACTTTTAAGGGCTGTATTTTCGCGTCTCCGTCTAAACTGTCTTGGATCCAACGCTGTACAAGTAACTCATCCCCCAACACCTCCGTTGAAACCTGTACCTGCAAAGGAGGAGCAAACTGATGATGAATTACCTCCTCTGGAACCCAGTCCCGAGAAAGTTTAATATAACATCCAGACAATAATCGACGCCAACTGATTAAATCACCATTAGAATAACATTCTGTAAAAGTATTATTTGGTCCATATAATACTTTTATAGGATTGGCCTTCACAGATTCTATTTGTTTATAAAATTGCATCTAAATGTTATTTGTCATTGACCTTTAAAACAGCATCCAAAAATTGATACTATGTAAAGCCATTTTACAATAAGATAGATAAGATGCCTCCTCCTGTACTTACTACGACACTTTTAAATGTCCGTGGCGAGATTCGTCGTGCACAAGTAAAAATGACGGAAGATTCTAGACTTTCTCTTGAACTGTTACAGACGTATTTTAAGAAGAAGGTATCGCCATCAATGGTTGCATCATATCAAGATGGTACGACTAATATCTATATTATTGGATACAGTGAAGGAAGAGCTGGATCGGAAAATAAATGTGTATTACCTGTACCATTTGATAAACTAGTTTTATATGGTGATGCAATTGTTATTGCGGCCGATGCAGATATGACTAAGGCTGATACACGCAATGATTCTGGATGGATGAAACCGACTGTATATTTACCGACTAATTGGGAGGATTTCTGTGGTCGTGCTGCAGGAATTCGTAGGCCATTGGATCCTGAAGAAGATACTGCGAGTGTATCAGCAGATGAAGATGAGGAGGAACTTGGTGAAATTGAAGATGAGGAAGTTGCGGATGATGAATCAGAGGAAGCTAATAGTATTATTGAAAACGAAGAAGAGGAAGTAATTGCTCCACCGGTTCGTCGTAAAAAAAAGGCTGCACCAACACATGCACTATCAGGATATGAAAAACAGAATATTTTATTGATGGCTCAATCTCAAAATGAATTAAATACAGATGCTGATTATTCTTCAATTAGTCAACGTATTAAATGTATTAATCGGTTTACATTCTTAATTGAATCCGCCAGTCTAACTAAGGAGCAAATTAATGAATTTGAAAATGAGATTTATCAAGCAACTCTTGAAGATGCAAAGAAAAAACATATATTTGCCCATTGGGATAATAAATTATTCGAGGAAATTTACATCCAGCGCCAGCTGAAATTATTCTCTAATCTCCATCCATCATCTCCGGTTGGGAACAAGGGACTTTTAGAGCGGCTCAGACACAAAGGTATTCCACTTAATACACTTGCTCGTATGTCAGATATTGATCTTTACCCTGAAAATTGGGAACGTCTACGCGAATTGCAAGATATTCGTGAACAGAAATGGCTCGAAGGTAATACTAGTCGTAAAACAGATCAATTCAAATGTGGTCGTTGTGGTGGTCGTGAATGTACTTATTACGAACTTCAGACACGTTCTGCTGATGAACCTATGACAATCTTCATTACCTGTCTCAATAAAGATTGTGGGAAGAAGTGGCGTCAATAAACATTAATAATAAATAGGATAATATGGATTTTTCAATATATATTAGTAATAATACAGTCGTACCTGTAAGTGATTCATATTTGTATGAGTATTGTATGAAATGTAATGAGATAAAACGAACAAGTTCTAGAACTTCTAGCGAAAAACGAAATAAAAGTAGGGATGAGAATAAACTGTACAAGGAAAATAAGAAAAAAACAATTAGTCGTTGTACCACCATTAAACAAAAATATACATCCGGGAAACGACTTCTATCAGTATGTTAATAGTAAATGGTTGAAACGAACACATATGCCTCTTTCAGAATCTTCCTTCGGTGTTAGTGAAGAAATTGAAGAAAATATTCGTCGACAACTTTTACGACAAATTTATAAACTGGTTATTGGATCTGACTCAAATCTTCATCTTCACGAGAAGATTGTAAGATTATTTTTCAAATCTGGATTTTATAGTAATCGTCATGATCAACATGATAAAACCTTCAAAAAACTTCTTAGTGATCTAGGTTGTATGAAGACAAGAGAAGATATTATGTCAAATATGGGCCTCCTTGTTCGTCGTAATATACCAACACTTCTAAATGTATATTTGGGAAGAGATTTGAAAGATCCTGAAAAACCTGTTCTCGTCTTAACAAGTGGTTCACTTTCATTACCCGACAGTAGTTACTATAAGGGTGAGGCACCAGGAAAAATGGTAACACTTGGAATGTTTGAAACATTTTTAAAACGTTTGGGAAAACATTTAGAGTATGATGATTTTGATAGAATTGCTACAATTGAGGCAAAAGCAAGCGATGCATTTGACGATCCTAATGGTTCAGAGCCGAAAATGATGACATGTAGTGAGTTAGGGGAAAAATACAATCAGATTCCATGGACTTCCTTTTGGAAAAGTTATGGACTTGAAAAAAATTGTAAAATTCTGGTACGTTGTTTTAATTGGCTTCAATGGTTAAATGATCAATTTAAACATTTTATAATTGCTGATTTGATAACCTGGTTTCGTGTTCAGCTTTGTATATATTTTGGTCCATTAATTTCTAGTCCAGTTGACGATCTCTATTTTTCATTTTTCGGATCAAGACTCCGTGGTGATAAAATTAAAATGTCACAAGAACATCTATTATTCCATATAGCCTCTTATTTGTTACAACCATCGCTTTCCTATATGTATAAAAAATGTTGTCTATCAGATCAACATCAAAAAGATGTTCGTCATTTTGTTAATAAGATTCGTACATCAGCCATGAAGCGCGTCGATGATAATCCATGGATGACATCAATAACAAAAAAGAAGACAAAAGATAAAATTCTTCATTTAGAGTTAGAAATTGCTGAAGTTGATAGTGGATCAAAATATTATGTTAATCCTAAAAGTCTATCAGAACTTGATATTGTATTTAATATGATGCAATTAGGAGAAGCTATTACAGAACGTGATATTTATTATGCATTACATCCATCTTCAAGTCTACCACAAGGTGATGCTATTTATGAAGTAAATGCTCATTATTATAATTCAGGTAATCGTCTAGTAATTCCTGCAGGAATTACTGAATGGCCATTTTATGATGCAACCAAAGGTCATAGACCAGGTTGGTCATTTGGCGGATTAGGAGCTGTTGTAGGACATGAACTATTACATGCATTTGATGAAGATGGAAAGGATTATGATAATAAAGGAATTTATCGTCCTTGGTGGTCTGCAACAGATATGCGCGGCTTTAATAAGAGGACTGCGCAATTAATTCGTCTATTTGGAAATACAAAGTATTTGGGACATTTAGTCGATGGAAAATCGACATTATCAGAGAATATTGCAGATCTGGGAGGTCTAGCAATTGCATTGGATGCATTGAAACGACATTTAGATGCTGTTAAAATCCAGGGTCCTACTAGAGATAAAGAGATACGTGATTTCTTCATTTCATATGCTGTTTCATGGAGAACGAAGGAGAGACGTCAGCGGTCCGTGTATAGACTTTTTACAGATGTCCATGCACCGGCCTCTTTGCGAGTAAATCTAATAGTTGGTCATTTTCAGGAATTTTATGATATATTTGGTGTTAAACCGGGTGATAAATTGTATATTGATCCTAAAAATAGAATTGTTATTTTTTAATTTGCATGTGTATTAAAAAATGATACATGCTCTCCTCTTTTTAGCGGGAATTATTTGTTTTAGCCTGTCTAATTGCAGTTGACACAGACGAACTGATTCCAGCAAAATATTCTTTCATTGCATGAATATTGTCGGCTGAAATAGGTGTCGGATTAGCGGGTAAAACGATTTTCATAGTAGGCATATGTATGCGTTTTGTTTTTCTATTAGAATTTATCAGTTTTTTCTTTGACATTGTTCTTGTTTTACCTCCTTTTTGGAGCCGTTGGTTCCGCAATATTTGATCATATTTTAAATATTGTTTCATGAATTCTGGAACAGGAAGTTGTAGATAATCATAAATATTTTGAAGACTGGGTGGTCTTGAAAATATAAATGCCTTCGGAGGTCCCATGGGACTACGTTTAAGGGTCTCTTCTCGTGTCACAGGATTTTTATATGCGGCCACATATTCATCCACGACCCTCCGCCCCCTCTCAGTTGATAAATCTCCTAATAGTAATTTCTTATAGTTGAAACTGATTCCTTGGACCTTCTCGGGAGATAAATCTTCGAAGATATAAAATCCAGTTCTAAAATCAAACTTCAGTTTTCCAAACTCAGGGAGACCTTCGGTTGTTGCCTTCTTCATAAATGCAGCTAAATTATCTTCGATTGCATTCTTCCGATCTTCTGCAGATCCATTAAATGTTGCACTAATAGTTTTCAAAGTATTAGGATCTGAAGTATAAAAAATACCATTAGCAGTAATTGTTCCAACGTGAATTATATTAAATACATTCGCTTCAAGATCTTCATTATAATAATTGATAGCTTCGCGTAAATCCGTTATTGGAAGAAAAACTTCGTTTTCCCCTTCTTGGAAACTATGAGGTTTCCTTGCATTAATTACAATTTCTGGAATTCCTCTTAACATTCTTGCATCAGTATATGTATTCATAATAATTTGAGCTGCAAGTTGTGGATTTTTCTTATGTAAAGATCGTAAGTACTGACCCATAGAGGACTCGCTCACACTTAATTGTTTATGTATTTTCCTGAAAATAGAATCATTATCTGCAATACTAATTGATCCCATAATTCCTGTTTTGCGTGCGAAATCACGATTGATACAATTATCATAATTCAAAAAAGTAGTCCATTCATCATCTGTAAGTGTAGATGGCTTACATAACGGACCATATGTATCACATCGTTGAATAGAATCCCCTACCGAATTATATCCATGCGGATAACCACGCATAATAGGACTAGGTTTAATCATATTAACGAATGAATGATTTGCATTTAGAGCATAAATCTGGAATGCATTAAACTTATTCCATGCGGGATTAGAAACATCTTTATGAAATAATCCAAATCCAACATATGGTAAAGGGAAGGTGAAAACATTTTGATAAGGAGTTTGACAGAAACCTTCAGCTGATACGCGTCCTAAAAAATCAAAAAACATGGAGCGTGCATCAACTATTTGTGTTGCTTTGAATAATAGAGTTCCTGTAGGGAGATCAACGACTGGTAATCTCCCAGGTTCTCCTTTCAATTGAGCATCAACATAATATTGCCCGAATCGCATCTTCCTAATTGACTATTAGATCTGTAGTAGATCTTGTAGACGCCAGTATTCATAGGAACCATCAGGTAGGGGACGTTTGAGAATAAAGGGGAGTCGATTAGCGGCTAATTCAAGACGTGCAATTTCACGAACATCGGAGACGTGTTCAGGTACATTAATAAATGGTTGTGCACCTTGAGACAACTGATTAGCTCTGAAACCGACAATACGTGTTGCTTCATATTTTGTCAAATAAGGATATGTTGTATGATCCTTATCAACAGTACTTGTTGTCCCAGATTCTTCATCTGTTTTTGAAAGAGCTGCAGTAGCCTTATCAAGAGCAGCCATTCGCCGGGGCGGAGCAACTTTTAGGGGGAGTTTTTTAATTGTTTCTTCAACATAATCAAGAACACATTCTGGGTGTGCAATGAACAGTTTCTTGAATGCCTGACGTTCTGCTGACGCCGCTGCAGCGGCTGCAGCTGCCCCTGCATCATCTTCGATGCCATCATCGATGAAATCCTCGCCATCAAATTCGTCAAATTCACCATCATCTGCACCATAATCTTCGTTATCAGCCATTTCTATCCTAACTGTATATATACAATATAGACTTAGGTTCTTGTCTCAGTTTTACAGGTCGTATGAATACTTTTTAATGAAATAAAAAATTGACAAATTAATTTGCTTTGCTCAAATTTCAGCAAGTAGTACTTTAAGAGTTAAGAAGTATTCAGGTAGAATGGCAACAGCAAACGCAACAGCTCTGATGGATACACACTTTGAAGAGACCGATGGGGTCACTGTATATGATAATTTTGATCTTATGGGATTACCGACAAATGTTCTACGAGGAATTTATGCCTATGGTTTTAGCAGTCCATCTGCAATTCAAGCACGGGCTATTGTACCTATGATGAATGGAGCTGAGGTTATTGCTCAAGCCCAATCAGGTACAGGTAAGACTGGTACATTTACTATTGGTGCTCTTACACATGTGGATAACACAAGTAGGGACACGCAAGTGCTAATTCTTTCACACACGAAGGAATTGGCAGAACAATCAACTGCGGTGGTAAAGGCCATTGCAACATATATGAACATTAATGTTTATTGTGCAACCGGTGGTCGCGACGTGAAGGAGGATATCTCTATTCTTCGCAGCCCTCAGGGTGTACAGGTACTTCTGGGTACTCCAGGACGTATTCTAGATTTAGTCGAACGTGGTCATGTTCGTGCAGAAACTATTAAGTTGGTTATTCTGGACGAGGCAGACAACCTTCTCGATATCAAATTCCGTAAACAAATTATGGATATTCTTAAGGGTGGCTTTACTCGAGACGTTAAGATCTGTCTCTTTACTGCAACTCTGACAAGTGAAACAATTGATTTCGCTAAGCTAATTATCAAGGATCCTGTTAAGATCCTCGTTAAGAAGGATAATCTCACACTAGATGGTATTTCGCAATACTATGTAAGTTTTGAAGAAAACAGTGATGAGCACAAATTTGCAGCACTTCTAGATATCTATAAGTGTATGCCTATTACAAACGTTATTATATTCGTGAACACCAAGGAGAAGGCTCGTTGGTTATCCGATTATTTGGGACGTAATCAAATTACATCAAATTATATTCACGGTGATCCTATGCCTGACGCAGAGCGTCGCAAGGCCATGAGTGAATTCAAATCAGGTAAAATTCGTATTCTTGTTAGTACCGATCTGTGTGCTCGTGGCATTGATGTCCAGCAAATTGGTCTTGTATTCAACTTTGAGATCCCACGGGATCGCGAAGATTATCTCCATCGTATTGGTCGCTCTGGTCGTTATGGCCGCAAGGGCGTTGCAATTAATCTTATTAACAAACAGGAGGTTGATCTTCTTCTAAATATTCAACAGACATATGGCACCAAGATTGATGAGTTGCCATTTGATCTTAATACTGTCAGCTCAACTATTATTGGTGGCGGCGGTAGTACAGGTACAACAGAATAAATACCTATGAACTAATTTATATGATGTAATAATTAAATAATTTTTTTACATCATATATTTTTACTGCTTATTTATTCAGTTTCTTCATCTTCATCATAATATGTATCATCATCTTCTTGTTGTACTGGTTCCTCTTCCTCTCCTCTTATATCATAACGACAATTAGGACAGCGAACATTTGATTGGAACCAGCGATCAATACATGTTTGATGAAATGTATGATGACAATGATTAATAGATCTTAAATTTTGTCCTAGAGTCAAGTTCTCAAAACAAATGGTACATTGTTGATCTGCATGAGTTTGATCTGCATTTAATATAGTTGTAGCTTCTGTAATTTGTTGATTTGTTGGATGTACAACTACTGGGGTTAAATTATTTGCCAATGTAGTTCCAAAAATACTTATTGTGCCAGCCGGTTGTGCAAAAATATTTAAAAGAGAATCCATAAAATCAATATCTTGTAGATTGAATATTTCACGTCTTAATATAGGATTGTGTGCTGGAGGTGGTGGCGGTGGTGGAGACCAAACGCCGCTCCCAGCGAAGCTGGAAGGCGGTATGACGCTACTTACTATAGGAACAACAGGAGCAGGAGCAGGAGCAGGAGCAGGAACAGGAACAGGAGCAGGAGCAGGAGCAGCCACCGCTGCAGTATAACGAATTGGACTACTACCTCTCGATGTTAGTGGTGTATAATTGTAATAATTAGTCATTGATCTCTGTGCGGCAGAAAAACGATCTCCACGAAGTCTTACTTGCTCTCTAATATAAATTAAAATATCTGCAGCTGTATTAAATCGATTTAAAGGTGCATATAGTAAATCTGGAAAAAAATTGTGAATATCATCAAAGAACGGTATATTATATTGATATATATATCCATTATTATGTCCAGGGAAAGAGAAAGCCATCCTTACTATAAAATTGAGAGATAGTTTTAGATTGTTTTAATGTACAAGATAATCTATAATTACAATGTCTGAACCAACAGATGATGCTTATGGTATTGGAGGTATTGCTAATGTTGGTAATACCTGTTATGCAAATTCAGTAATTCAAGCTATTCGAGTAATTCCTGATATTATTGAAATTATAAATAAATCAGAGGTAATTGAAACAGAAGAAAATAGTAATCAATTCAAAGTATTTAGTGCATATCAAGATTTAATGCGAACATTATGGGATCCAAAGACACGTAAAGGAAGTTATATTAATCCGAGGAAATTTTGGCAATATGTTCGAATGGCGGTAGTAGATACTGTATATGAAAGTTTTGCACATCCTATTCCACAAGATGCTCATGAATTTCTCAATTATATTTTGGATAATTGTCACGAAGTTTTAAAATCACGAGTCCCAGAAGCTGATGCTCCTATGTACTATAGTCTCAGTGGATTCACCAGTCCAATTGTTGATGCAACATTTGGCTGGGATAAAATCGAAATTACTTGTGAGGGTTGTTCAAACGTTAGTTCAAAGTTCGAAGCATTCAACATGCTAAAAGTCGGTCTCAATAAACTAGAAGCAAAATCATTAACAGAACTTTTAGAAGATGAACGTCGAAGTGAAATTATTGAAGGTTATAAATGTGATAAATGTAATAATTATGTAAATGGTCTTATGAAAAGGTCGTTTTGGAAATTACCACAGACACTATTCTATGTACTTCGTAGATTCAATCCAGACGGTACAAAAGATTGTAGTCCGTTCTCATACGATGGTGAAGCCATCAAACTAGATGAATTCTTCGCATCAGATGCGACTGATTTATCCAGAAATTATAAATATCGTCCATTGGCTATAATTGACCATATGGGCAGTCATCGCGGCGGACATTATATTGCACAAACATATCATTATTTGCTACGTAAATGGTTCCTATACGATGACGAGAGCTGCCGTGAATTAATGGCTGGTCCAGTATTCAATCCAAACAATTATATTATTGTTTTCAGGGCATCTGTCTAAATGTATAGACTTAAAAAAATTTTTTTTTTTGGTATTAACTAAAATCATCGCCAATATGATTCCGCGCGCGCCAGTTTTCAATAGCGCGCAGCTCAGGATCGTGACGAAGAACATCCATATATTGTTCTATGTTGAGATCACTCAGCCACTTGCCAGGATACTTCGTCGCAAGATAACTTGCAGACTTGGTCGTAGCCTTGGTCGCAGGCTTGGTCGCAGGCTTGGTCGCAGGCTTGGTCGCAGGCTTGGTCGCAGGCTTGGTCGCAGGCTTGGTCGCAGGCTTGGTCGCAGCCTTCTGAATAACTTCAGGAAGCCACATGCTCAACGTATGTGCACGAGGTGATGCCTGCATTGTAATTGTAATAACCTATATATGTAAAAGTATATAATTCAATTTTTTTTATATGTAAGGACTTGACGCAATATCCATGAATGATTCATATGCAGCACGACTCATCATAGCAGATGAGCCATTTTGTATTCCAACATCGGCTAAGAAAACGGTTTCTACTCGTCCCATAAGACCATCGGGATGACAGACACGATAATGTACATGAGGATCTAGACGACCACGGAAAGGCACAGCATATGCTTGAGGAGGACGGACTTTTAGGATTGCATATCCGCGACTGTCTGCATGAGTCACGCCAGCATTTTCATATGCCTGATAAGCCTCACGCCAATCATTTATTTTTTCAAGTCCATCTGATGCAGGTTCCGCAGCCCAGTACATAACCTTGGATCCGGGAGGCACACGCACCTTAACTGCAAGTGAAGCACCTGCTGGAAGTCTCTCAGCTAATACAGATGGTGGCATCACAGTCTCACCAAGGAAAGGTAAATATGTATCACGATCAAACATTATAGTGAGCGCAGCAATTCCTATAAGTCCATAAATGGCACGAGCGAGGACACCACGACCAAAAATAAATTCTAAGAATCCAAAACGAAACATAGCAACAAATCCATAATTGAGTGCAGCAATAATTAGGAAAATCATTGATGCCTTAAATACCCATTTTTTGGCGTAATGTATTTGATCACGGCGATTCATCTATTCTATGTATACATGAAATGTGGGAAGTCATCACGTCCTTCCTTCTTCTTCAAGAATATTTCTACATGTTCACGTCGTACAATAAAAGGTAGACTAAAGTCCTTCACATAGAAAGGAAGACCTGGATTATTATACATTCGCAACATGTTAATTTTCTGTACAATAGTCTCAATACAACGTTTTAATTCACGCACACCTTTTTGTTCAGCCGCATATACATTAATAATATGTTCCATCACATCACGTGGAACTGATACACGTTCTGATAATGCAACCTCTTTTAGAGCAGCTGGAAGAAGATAATTCTCAGCAATTGTTAGTTTTTCACGATTTGTATAACCCTTAAGGTGTATTACATTCATACGATCAAGTAAAATCTTGTCAATCTTCGAAATGTCGTTGGCTGAGAAGATGAACATCACATGACTGAGATCAATTGGAACACCTGCCAAATATTTGTCTTCAAAACCTTCATTTTGAACCGGATCCGTTAAATGAACAAGAAGATTTTGTACTTCTTCACCTTTAGGAGTTGCACTGATTTTATCCACTTCGTCAAACATCATAATCATTGACATTGACTTCGAAGAAATAAGTGAAGATACAATTTTACCTGGATGAGAGGATTCATATACTAGTTGATGACCTGTATAGGTTGATGCATCTGAATCACCGCCAAGTGAAATAAATTGAAAAGGCCATTCAAGAGCGGCTGCAATACCATTCTTAATAAGTTGTGTTTTACCAATACCTGGAGGTCCGATCAAAAGAAGACTTTTACCGCGAGCCTGAGGATTTGCAATCTTATTTGCAATAAATTGTAGAACTTGGAGTTTCGCCTCTTCTTGTCCGAATACAGCAGTATCAAGACAACTCTTAGCCTTAGTCAAAAAGCCCGAACATACATCTGGTCCATCACGTTCCAGAATCACGGGGAAATCCTTATAATCACCAAATGGCATTGAACAAAACTTATCGAGCCACGATCGTTGTTTGTAATATTCACTTGAACCTGTATCCATTCCTTGGAGTGCCTGATACTTCGCGAGTGCCATAGACTTCAATTCTGGATCAATTTTCATTGTCAAAATGCGGAACATCATTTGAGCTCCAGAATCAGTTGGAATTGGACGACGTTCCAATGCGTCTAGTAACTCTTGTTGTTTAAATTGATCCATGGCCTTGAATTGGTCTATTTGTGCATCGATACCAACTTCTTCAAGAGGTTTAGTCACTAAATCAACAAATTTTTTCACTATAGCTGACTCTTTCTTCATGTCATGTCTTTTAGGAATCATAGGATTCACCGGTTCTTCGAATGAACCAATTTTGATTTGAAAACTTGTAGTCGCTGGAACAGACTCTTCATCCTCCATGTATTCATCTTCATCATCTTCCTCTTCTTCCTCTTCCTCCTCTTCCTCCATCTCTTGAGGAACATATCTCTTCGATTTTGGAATCTGCATGGGCATACTTGCAGTCTTTAGTGTTTGAAAACCAGCTGCGCTGGTTTTTGAACCACCATCCATCGAAGATGTCTTTAGTGTTTGAAAACCAGCTGCGCTGGTTTTTGAACGAGTTATAGGCCCTGTACCCATCCAACCTGAATCTGATGATGAATCACTTGATGTAGAATCTTCATCATTAACTAATTCCATCAAACTACGACGACGTTTTGATGGAGGATCATTATCAGGTTTACCACCTGCACCACCTGCTCCTGAACCGCCACGTTTCTTATTCCTCGGAATAGCCGGAATAATTTCATTGTTCTTACCACGCGGCATTTGTTATACAAATATAATTAGTTATTTAAACTATAACTAATTATGATTGTTGTCAAACCTTTAGAACATTTAGTGGCTTGCCTTAACGTCTGTGACGGTGAGTGCGACGACGACGATGAGAGCGGCGACGGTTTGCTCTCCGAGCATAGCCACCACGTTTACGACCACGAGTTAAACGTCCAACTGTACCACTGTACACACCAGAAATAGCCTGATTTGCATGATTTACAATACCAGAAGCTGCAGAATCAACTGTTTCTAAGCCAGTATTAACAATAGAACCAGCAGCACCTAGACCAGTATGTACAATACGATCAACTCCACGAACGCCGGAACCAAGCGCACCACGAACAGCTCCTACACCATGATGAATGGGACCATAAACAGTACCAAAAATACCCTTAGAACGACGAGCACTACGACGACGAGCCATTTCTACAATATAATATCATTAAAAATAGCCGACCTTTATATGTCATTTTTTGGCAGCGCTAATAATTTGACTATGTAATTGCCAAATCATTGCATGAACAGATCACACACATCCATCAGAGCAAATTGTGCCCGTGGCATCATTCCTGGACGCTTTACTTCAGATAGACTCTTAATTGTCTTCAAATAATCAGTCTGAATAGCAGATTTGATTCGAATATAAGATTCATACGTCTTATCTTGACCAATTGTTTGGATAATTGTCTTCAGGCATTCGGTACACTCAACAACACTGGTGGTGTACTTTGCTTCATTTGATTGTGTATCAATTGTATTGATAATCTGTGAGATAATGTCGAGGAAATAACGGTCCTCAATTACATTATACTTTAATAGTTCAGTGATAAACTGACTGTAGCCCTGGCGCATCTCTTTGTTTGCGTTTTTCTCATTTCGGACATCAACAGTATCAGTTTCATATATAGGTTCAATCTTATTAAAGATTGTTGAAATGAATTGATCATATTTAGCATTCATCTCGGTCTGTAGGAAAGAATACTCTTGACTCATTTCATACAGAAGTTTTGCAAATAGGTGGCAATGAACCTTATCCCTAATTGCAGAATTGAAGATCATCTTCATGAATTTGGACAAATAAGTATTCTTATCATCCAGACTCAAGAAGTTTCGAAGAAGACGTTTCAAATTATCATAATTGTCTTCTACTAGTTTATTAATTGCTGCTTGAATATTCAAGAGCATTTTAGATTCCGGGCTGTCATCTTGAACATACTCGGAATTTGTAAACCTAGGCTTGTATTGCTTAAATACAGGGGGGCCTGATTTCTTAACTTCCCCCGAAGCCATATTTGTTTCTTGCAGCTGCTCCAGTTTTGATTTAACTGTTTCAACAGAAGCCGCTACAGGAGCAACCACAGGAGCAACCACAGGAGCCGCTGCCATTTTGGCAAATGATGCACCCGAGTTATAAAACCTTGATTGCACCGATACAGGTTCAGACTTAATAACTACATCCCGCTGTTGAGGAGTAGATACGCTCTTCTGATATGATTGACGTTGTTGCCAACCACCCTGTTTTTTTTCATAATTATTTCTACCATAATTTCCACCAGCACCACCACCACCATGTGAACGGTGATTTGTTGGTCCACGACCTTGTGCAGTTTTACCTGCACCCGCCATGTACCATCCATCAGCTGTTGCACCACTCTTAACTTCCTTCCGAATCTCATCGATTATACGGATGTAGTCACCAGATAGTGGAACAATATTTGATGTACGCCATGATTTGCGAGCATCAAATATTTGCTGAATAGTTGTTGCCTTGGGAACCTCAGCCATGTTAATACCACGCATATTGTTCTGCTGCATCTTACACACTTGAAACTCTTAGTTTTCTATATTATCCACTTTCTAAGTGTTTAAATATCAGTTTTTTATATTATTGAGTGCGCTTTACACAATCAGTTTGTTATAATTAAAACATTTAGGTATGAATATTGATGGTGTACAGACTGAACTTCGTCTTCATGATGATAGTTTTGCAGATTGGTTGTCGGTGAAGACTGACTCCGGGAAGACAAATTTGAAGAAGAAACAATGGTCACACGATCCTTCAGTTCTTCGACGCCGGACTGCACAAATAGTCGCACTTCGTAAATCTTTACAGACTACAAAGGCAGAACCACTCTCCAAGATTTTTGATGAGGTTGCCACCAATGAAAAAGTTGCTAAAAAAGTACTCGATACCGAAGATTCATTTGCCGAAGAATGTTATGGACAGTTACTGTTTAGACATGAATTACTTCGACCAATTAATTATATTCCATTCTTCCTAATTGTCCTTCGCTTCTGGAAAATCTATGTCCAACCTGCTTCTGCTATCCTCATGCCTCTCGCAGCTATTATCATGCCTTACATAATCATTCGTTTCTTCTTTGGTCTTAAAATGCCTGTTAGTGCATATATAGCAATAGTAAAAGAATTCTATTCAGGTAATGGTTTCCAGGGTCTAATGCCAACGGCTGAACTAGATGGACAATTAGGACAGGTTGTTGCTCAGGCGAAGTCAAAAGCACCACAGGATTTCCTGGGAAAGATCAAGTTTTATGCACAAACTGGATGGCTGATCTTCTCTTTCCTGCAAAGTATGTGGCAACCCATACAAGCCGCACAACATTTAGCAGTTCTTGATAAAACTCTGTGTGAACAAGGAACAGCAGTTCGTACAATATATGCCGCTGCATCGACAATTAGAGATAGTTATGTACGAATGGGCATTAAGGTCCCTCGTCTTCCTATCGAAGAACATGAAGTAGCCGATGATCGTATGGCAGTGGCAACTTGTCTTGATTCTCCTAATCGTTTCCGTCTATTACTTGAACTTGTCGGTGAATGGGAAGTTTTCTATAGATTTGCCGTGCATCCAGACATCTGTCCTGTTCAATGGCTCCCCGCAGTTAGGGCGACTGCAACGCCGGTTATTAAATTAATGAAGACATTCGATATACATATTGACACCGAAAAACGTATTCCATTTTCGGTTGCCCTGGGAACAAAGAAGCATCAACAACATGCACTTCTAACTGGTCCTAATCGTGGCGGAAAATCAACTGCATTACGTTCAATAGGACGATCAGTCTATTTGGCCCATAATTTTGGAATTGCAATCGGTGCCGCTGCTGCAATGACGCCAATGTCCTATATTCAAACATGTCTTCGACTTGAAGATATTCCAGGCAATTCTTCTCTATTTGAACGTGAAGTTGCAGTTGCATCATTAGCTTTAGCGAGATCTAAGGATGTTCCTGGACTCTTATTAATTGATGAATTGTTCCATAGTACGAATCCACCTGATGCAGAAATTGCTAGTCGGATATTCCTAAAACAATTATGGCAATCGAAGAAGACAATCAGTGTCATTAGTACACACATGTTCCAACTTTTAGAGGATGAAAATCACGGTATTCAGAAACTCTGTTGCCCGGCAGAAGAATGCCCCGATGGAACTGTAAAATATCATTATGGACTAACACAAGGAATATGTAAAGTAAGTTCTGTCAAAGAGATTTTACGAGAACAAGGATTTGGCGCGGACCAAAAATCTCTCTAAATGTGTAAACCCTAGTAGCTATGGGCAGTTCCGATGTATTCACAATTAGTGCGCTATTAGTTCTTATCATGGGAGCAGCGTGTTTTTATCTTTACACACGTATCAAACAGGCAGAGAAGAAACTAGCACTTGTCGAAGGTATTTTACTTGATTTGAAGACAGCAACTGAAGCGTCCTTTATGGATTTCCCGGCAGCAACTTCATATTTGTTAGCTAAGGATTTAGGTGCAGAGGAAGATGAAGAAGAGGCATTTATTCCTGAATCAAGTGATGAATCACATGTTGCCTTTGAAGATGATGATGAAGTGGAAGACCTGGAGGCTGTACATGAAGAGGAAGAAGTAACACCTGTTCAAGTTAATAAGGTCGAAGAGATTCTACCCGCTGCAGAGGCTGTAACTCCGGATCTTGAACTCCTAAATGTCAAGGAATTAATGGCTATTGCACGTTCTAAAGGACTTACTATTAGTAAAACCATGCGCAAACAACAGATTATTGATGCTATTAATAGTGCCTCTACAACAGCAATTGCTGAAGAGGCAACAGTTGATGGTGTTGTTGCAGAACCTGAATTTATCTCAGGTACAACACTTGAGCCGGCCCCCTTCTAATTGTTTAATACACATATGTATTCAGTCTAAATTAAGATATATTACTATCTTAATTTTCCCTGTTTGCGGTAGGAGATAATGTTATCAGGAAGTGTATCTGATTCTAAAGGCTTTCGATTACAAACGAGCCCTAATTATAATTCTTATAGACCATCTCATTCTGAAGTTGTAGCACAGGCAAATCGCCAACGTATTGGTGCTACACGGGAAACGGAAGTAGCACGCGACAATCGTTATCCAGCCTTCGCTGGTCCAATGTCAGATGCTCGTTTAGTTACAGATTATCGTCCTAAATGTAGTAAAAATATTCGTGTTGGTGCACAATATGACACGAAGCTATGGATGCAACATAATGCAACACAAATAATTGAAACGAGTCGCCGTCGACATGTAGAATGGACTGGTGCATCCATTCCTCAACCTGATCTTGCACCACCGCCTGCAAACGCTATTAGAGTAGATGCTGACACTGTTGATGTAATTGATACAGGAATTCCTGGTGGTCTAGGAATTCAACGCGCAAATGATTATGCACCTGAACTTTTCGGTACATTTACCTATATGCCAACAGCACATGAAGAGATGTTTAATCGCAAAAAAATTGGAACTACAATTAATTATGAGGGTGGTCGTAATACACCTCGTGGTCGTCTACAATTAGAAGCTTCAAATGGTATGATCAATCGTCCTGGAGTATATAAAGAGACTGGTGTTCCATCTGTTCAAGGTGCAAATGAAGCAACTCTAAATGGTGAACGTGTTTTACAATAAATACAATTTAAGGTCAATACAATATAATAATTAGAAATGTCAACTGAACCAAAAGTAATTTGTGCATTTGATATTGGAATTAAGAATCTTGCATTCTGTATTTTTGATCGCTCTGTGGCTAAGCCACGTGCATGGGCCAATGTAAATATTTTACCTGATACACCTGCAGCTGCTGCACCACCTAAATGCAATCAATGCAAAGTCAATGCGAAATTTACTTTACCATCAGGTAAACCGTCATGCAAGCGACATTTAGGGACGGTTGAACCCCTGACCTGTGGGTCAACGGTGGCTGCCTTGAAAGCGGCGGCTCAGGAAGCGAAGATTACAATCCCTAAAGGTGCGAAGAAGGAAGATCTGATAGCAGCTCTTGGCAGCCGCTATGCTCTACCTCTAACTGTTAAGAAAGAGAAGAAGATTGCAGCTACTCATCAACCTATGGCTGTCCTACATGATGGTATTTTGAAGATGATAGCAGATAATTGGGAACAATTCAAACATGTAGAGAGGTTTGCTCTTGAGAATCAGCCGGTTTTGAAGAATCCAACAATGAAGACTGTACAGATTCTTCTATACGCCTCGTTGAGATCGGCCTTCTTGGCTCGTGGTCTCAAAGTACCTGCTGTTGATCTTGTACATGCAGGCAAGAAGGTGAAGGGAGTTGCTGCAGGTGATGAAGGCTACGCTGATCGTAAAGCCGGTTCCGAAGTACGGGCAGCTGCCTGGCTCAAGGGATTTGCCCCTACATGGCTTCCTATACTTACTAATGCCAAGAAGAAGAGCGATCTTGCCGATGCTCTCTGTATGTGTCTCGATGTTTCTGGAATCTAGAATCTGGAATCTAGAATCTAGAAAAAATTGAAATTATTTAAGTTCTTCTGGTTATATCAAAAAAATGCCGACAATTAAGGTAAAGAGTTTTGATCGTACTATTAATCCTGGTGGAGGTGTCCCGCGAACTGTGAAAGTGAAGGAGCATGAGCGTCATATTAAGTCACCTGAGAAACCTGGAAAGTAATGCGCGCGGGAGCAAAAATTTGATTGATTCTATTTTTGCTGCGCCTAATACAACACCTAAAAAACCAGTGAGACTCAAAGATAAATGAGTGTATCGATCAATGACATGCGGGATTTTGTGAGCGGCGGTCTGGATGATATTCCTGCTGGTGATGATTTTGGTACTGTTATTAACCTAAGTGAACTCGGTGATGACCTAGGTGCTAGCCTTTTAGCTAATACAAAGGTTACCCCGGCATCAAATGCCCCAAAATCAGTTAATTTTGATCTTGGAGGAGGCAGTGGTGGTGGTATTGAGATTCTGGAACCCTTAGAGGCAACATCACTTGATATTAATCTAGATGACCCATTGGCTCCTCGCCCCTCTGCATCTGGTCCATCTATTACTTTTAATCGTGATAATGGTGGAAGTCATGATGTTTTTGGATCAGGTGGTGTTCCTTCTGGTATTCCTGCGGCTCCTGCAGCCTCTTCATGGAATGCTAGTATTGATGATGCACCACGTTCTTTTGCTGACCCTGAGATTGAGAAGAAGGAGAAATCCGATATGATCAATAAGCTCCAGCGTCTGGAACAAAAAGGTTATCCTGTCAGTCGCCGTTTCACTATGACCGATTCTCTCGAAGATATTAAGACTGAATATAATCGTCTAGTTGATGCTAGACAGCTCGAGACTTCAATTAAGTTCCAGCGTCAGATGATGATGGGTCTTGTAACAGGTGTTGAGCTTCTCAATGAGAAGTTTGATCCTTTTGACGTTCAGCTCAAAGGTTGGTCTGAGTCCGTCCATGAAAATATCGAAGATTTCGACGAAGTATTTGAGGAGCTGTATGATAAGTATAAGGGTAAGGGATCAATGCCTCCCGAGGCCCGTCTTCTAATGATGTTGGCTGGATCTGGTTTCATGTTCCATATGTCTAATAGTTTCTTCCGTTCCAAAATGCCTTCTATGAATGATATTTTCAGCGCGAACCCTGGTCTACAGCGTCAATTCGCTGCTGCTGCGGCTGCACAGGTTGGGCCAGGTTTTGGTAACTTCATGAACGCGGCAATGCCTGGCGGACCCCCTCAGATGCCCCCAGGCCCTGAATTCTATCAGGCTCCTCCTAACCCTCCTACTGCATCCATGGCCCCTACAGGTATGTTTTATGGTTCCTCTCGTCCTGAAGGACAGATGCCCCAGAATCTGGCAGCTCAGGAGCCTCCTAAGGCCGCGCGACGTGAAATGAAGGGACCTTCAGGTGTTGATGATATTCTGAAGACATTCGAAGAAGCACGTCGTCAGGAGTCCGAACCTATGTTTAATCCTTTCGGTGGTGGTGCCAGTCCCTCGGGTAATGTAATGATGAGTGGTCCTCCTCCTGGTTTCAGTGGCTCTGCTGATGTCCAACAGCCTGCTGTGAGTGCAGTGTCTGAGATCCAATCTGTTATGAGTGAAGAGATCGGCTCCATGGCTGAGAGTCGTCGTGGTGGTGGACGCAGACGCAAGGCACAACCCGTTGGAAATATTATGAGTATGAATATTTAACCCCCCTAAAAGTTGATAATTAGAATTATATAATTTAAATGTTAGCAATGGATCCACATATATATCAATTAGGTTTCTTCATGTTATCAGGCTTACCCTATTTTGCAAGAATTGTTAGAAGTGCTCATGATGAATTAGCAGCACCCATAAATGATTTCATTAAACATAGTGCTCAATTAAATATTCAAATTATAGTTGATAAAGAGTTTATAAATATCTCTTACAAAGATATATTTATATGCCGTGTAAATGTTAATGATTATCAATAGTAAAAATTCTTTGCTATTAATATGATGAAAAATGAAAGAGCGCAACTATTATCGTGTGAGACCTTTGAAACTACATCATTACAAAGAGGTTAAAAGTATTTTTTATGATACTTTTGATCTTCATGACGATGCGGATTTCTTCGCTGCCTGGCGCAATCGAAATCAGCGATCCAGCATGGGCCTATTTTATAGGGGCACGCTGATCGGATTCGGTTTAGTCGCTGGCTCTAAGCTATATTTTTTAGCTATTGCAAAGACATTTAGAGGAAATGGCACTGGATCACTTCTTCTAAATGCAATTCTTCGTACAATGACTTCCTGTCATTTGACACCGATTAATGATCCACGGCTCATTGCCTGGTATGAACGTCATGGCTTCCGGATTAGCCAGGAGCTACGCTCTGAACGCAGATGGCGTGTTCCACTAAAAGAATCTTGGGCTTACAAACCTCATGAACGTTGGGCTCTCTCACAACCTCGTCATATTATGTCTTTCCATCGTTATAATATAAGAGCACGATTACGGGCAAAATACTTCTCGTAATCAATCGTCTTCTCACCACCTCTCAACTTAATGAAAGGTAATTTATTAACTTGCGGATTATTCGAAATATTATCAATTATACACTTATACTTCCAATTACAACCTATTTGCACTTTAAACATATTACGTTCTGCTGGATATAAAAGTACTCTTAACTTCGGTCGAAGAAGATGACGACGTTTCAAGACAACCTGTATGCAAGCATGTTGTGTTAAATATACACTCTCTTTCCCCTTACTGTATATATCTTCACTAATTTTCAAACCCTGACCCATTATATGTTTCCTATATTTTGGAAATTCCATAGTAATAGCCTTTTCATATTCGGCTAACCAATCACGGATAACACGACTTCTTAAAGGTGCCATAATAAACCAGTTTTCAATATATTCTTCTGCTGTCGGTTTATCTAAAGTGAACGTTACTAGTTCTGCTCGCCGACTTACTGCGTCTTCATACATTTCATTTATCGCTGATCCATTATTCACAATAATACTCGAATCCAACCATAACCCCCCATACTTCTCTAATAGTTTTAATCTGATCCAATCTGCTTTGTGTTGTGGCTTCAACATCTCGTAACCTTTAGGCGCAGTAGATAGATCAATATAATTTCTAATTGTTGCTTCAGTCAATAAACGAATATTCCAATCAGGCATTGCTTTTCCCCTCTCTTCAATAATACGTGTTATAATTGGTGGCGTATTATTGTCCCAATAAGACCATGCAACTTTAGGAATATTATATTGTGTAATTTGTAATATAACTATAAATACAATTAATAATAACACTAATATGTATAATTTCATCTACTTATTAGTATTATATTAGTTATTAATAACAATTATTGATTATCAAATAGATTTTTGATACGTTCGATATTACTTTTATAGAGAGAATACAAATCAGGAGGGCTTTGTGGTTCCTGAGGTGCTTTAGCTTCGCTAGAGGCCTGTGCCTGTGCGGCAGCAGCAGCGGCTTTAGCCTGTTTTTCATGAAGTGTTTTATAAATAGTAGCCTCTTCAGGTGTTAGACCATGTATTTGTATTAAACCTGCACCTGGTTTAGTGCATGCAGATCCGGGAAGACCTGCTTGGAAGAGACAAAGTGAAGAATTCTCATTGAAGAGATATCCTAAAAGTAAGATCGCGGTAAATGCGAGCCAGAAGGCAACCCAAATGTTACGAGTACCTATGAAGAAGACAACGAAGATTAAGAATCGACGAACCCATGGATGTGAGAAGAATGTCTCCTGACCTTTACTCATTTCAAGACCAAGGAAACGTGATCCTAAGTTCATAGTCAACATCATGAGCCCAATGAAATAAGGACTAGTATTAAAGTTATTCAAAAATACATCTAACCAATGAGGGGCCTCAGTTAAGGCCATAGCCGGGACTGACATCTGTTATTAATGAGTATCATTATGCACGAACTAACGCTCTCAAGTCTGCTAAATAGACAATAACTGCTAAGGCTAATAGCACGCCAACACGAGGACACCAATAGGCTCCCGCCATGGCAGCAGCAACCATTAGTAGACGCCACCAAGGTTGACCTGATAATTCAATCAATTCACGAGGATATTCAGCATGGAACGTGAGTCCAATCATTACGAGCCAAACTGCTAATAATATTGCTGCACTCAAACGTGCAATTATATCTAATTGTCCGCCTGAAGCCATTGCATCTTCCCAATAACCCATATCTGGAACTCGATGAGATTATTAGTTAGTCGGTAAGCTTAATACATTATCGTTATCAAGACGATTAGGGGTTTC
>JACCEA011693384.1_pt1 | contig 61064 bp, 60 predicted proteins | sample 7449851 | NCBI WGS metagenome assembly JACCEA01 (sample SAMN15323453, study PRJNA562643) | freshwater metagenome | isolation source: river surface water | place: USA:Blue River Watershed | collected 2017-08-18 | reverse complement strand
TAAATAAGCGTTGTTAAATATAAAAAAACATTATCTGATATTAATCATTAATAATAATATTATGTATAAATTATGTGAGAATTTGTATCGGAATAACGCAAAATTTCGTTATTCAATCTAATTTACGATTATAACCATCGATAAATAAGTGTGCGAAGCAACTGTATGCATATGCATTCAGTAATTAAATACAAAAAAACATTATCCGACATTAATCATTTATAATAATATTATGTATAAATTATGTGATAATTTGTATTGGATTAACGCAAATAAATATAATAATAATTAATAAATATTATAAAATTTATTGAGTTTGTTTAAGATATTTAGATAAAACTTTTTTACCAGTAGGAGAACGAATAGATACTTTTCTACCAGTTTCAGGATTAACGATAAAATCCCAAGATTGTTTTCCACCGGTTTGCATACCAGAATGAGAAGTAGGGCCTAAATCAGGACCGGATAAAGTAGGATTAATCATAATACCATGAGAAGTAGCAATATTAGGACCATATGCAGAAGGTGTAATATTTAATTGTGGGGAACCAGCTGGAAAATAACGACCAGAATCGGAACCAAAATATTCAGAAGGTAAAACGGAAGCACCACCTTGTTGATTTTTGCGTTGTTTTTTATTTTTTTGAGAATTACGTTTATTACAAGACATTTATATTTATATCATATAGTAAGAAAAAATATATAATATAAATAAGTAAAAATTACATAGAAATCCATTTACCATATTTATTATTTTCGTCAATTTTGATTTTATCTTCAAATTTTTCTAATTCACAATTAACAATATAAATTAATTTTAATTCTAATTTTCTTAAATCAAGATTTGTTTGTGTAGGTTTATCTAACGCTCTACCTCTTAAATCATTCCATTCAGTATTATCATTATTATCCATTTAATAATCTATATAATAATATTAATTAATTTTTAAATAATAAATTATTTATTAATTTTTTTTAGTTTATTTAAAATATTCAATAAATCATTTGCAGAAGGTGGTTTAAATCCAGTTGGATTTTCAATATGTATTTTTTTAGGAATAGGTAATTCAGTAGTATTTTTCTTTAATTTAATAGAAGATAACATATTTGGAGTTATTTTCGATAAACCGCCAGATACATTTGGTGTATTAGATATTGAAGATAACCCAAATAAATTAATAGGGGGTGGTATTGGTAAATTAGAATTTGAAATAGATGATGTAGCATAAGAAATAAATGCATCATAATCAACCCCTTCTATCATACATTTATTACGGATAGCTCCATCTGGAATTTTCATTCTTCGCATTTTAAGGAACTTCCCATAAATAGGATGGTCTTCAGAAGGTAAATCGAATTTTATAAGAGGAGGTATAGGAATGGAAGGAGGATTAGGAATAGATGATATAGTAGGTAAATTATGATAATGTAATTTAGGGTTATCTTCGTTAGGGTCTAAAATGATACATTCATTAAGTTTATAAATAGGATGATAAATTTTAGCTTGTAATAAAACCCAATTAATACCCATTTTATTTCCTTTTTGCCAAACATTACGAAACATAATAATAGAATATGCAGTTGAATTAGGTATAATATAATCTAAATCCATTAATTTACGATACTTATCATAAATAGAAACAACAGGAATAGATTGATTATTTTTGATTTCGGTTTGAATAGACAAAGTTAAGTATGCTTTAGTTTTATTTTCGTTAAAATAAATGGATGGAATGAATAATTTATTTTTAGAAATTTTATTAATATTTTTCCACAATGTTTTAGATTGTAATTTAATAATATTTTCAATTTCAACTAATTTATTTACAAATTTTTTAGTATCATCGCAAAATTCATAATTATAAAAACAAATATTTAATTTAAAATATTGACGATTATTATACAAAAAAATTTTAGGTTTTTCATAAATAGCAATTCGAGGTGTATGTATAACTAATTCCAAATTATGATTTTTAATTAATTTAGTTTCAAAAATATGTCCGTTAGGAGTAATTTGCTCCGGAGAACAAATACTTATATCAGCGACATCAAACTTATTTAAATCGACAATATTATTAGACATTAACTATTATAATAATCTTAAGAATTCTTTAGGCAAATATATTTTATGTAATTTTTATTTAAAGACAATGATTATTTTATATAAGGAACAATTACCCACTAATTCCATATGCTCTATTTCTGGGTTAGTTCTAGATTTATCTACTAATCTTTTAATCTATGCAGTTTCACCCTGTTATCACACTTTTTATTATAAATTTTTAATTCAATCAATCCTTATTCAAAATAAAAATATTTACAGTTATAATCGATGTCCTCAGTGTTTTCAAATTATAGAGAAAATACCTATTTTAATTCACAAAAATGTTTTCACATAAATTTGATAATTTATTTCATATTTAATTATCCTATAAATAAAAAATATGGATAACTCGCAACAATTTGCTGTAGAACTATTTGAAGAAGGCGCTAACTTGTTTATTACTGGTGGTGCTGGTGTTGGTAAAAGTCATTTTATCCGCACTATTTCAAAATCTAATCCATTTAAACCTGTTATCATTACATCTACAACTGGTATTTCGGCTATGTTAGTAGGTGGTAGAACAATTCACTCATGGAGTGGGGTTGGTATGTTTGATGAATCTAAACCATTTGATGTTTATTTTCAACGTATTAAAAAAAATAAATACCTTACTGCTGCATGGAAGTCTACTAAATGTTTAGTTATTGATGAAATTTCAATGATGCATCCCGCTTTCTTAGATTTATTAAATAACTTAGCAAAGACAATTCGTGCTAATAATAAACCATTTGGCGGTATTCAATTAATATTAGTTGGTGATTTTTATCAATTACCGCCTATTTTAAATAAAGATGATGAATCTAATTCAGAACAAAAAGATAATAAAAATAAAAAACATTTCTGTTTTGAATCTAGTTGTTGGAATGAATTAAATTTAGTTCCTGTTTGTTTTACACATATTTATCGTCAAAATGAAAAAGATTTAATGGATGTCCTTAATAAAGTTCGTATTGGTCATATTGATACTCAAGTCGTATCTTATTTACAAGAATTAACTAAAAATAAACCGACTGATGAACTATATACCCATGTTTATCCAACTAAACGTAAAGTTTCAGAATATAATCAATATATGTTAGATAAATTACCAGACGATATTCGCGAATTTAAAGCTAAAGTTAATTTTAAATCAACCTTTAATTCAACATTCTTTAATTTTCCTAAAGATACATTAATCGAAGAAACACTCAAAATTAAAAAAGGATGTTTTGTTATGTGTATTTTTAATATTGATTTTGATGCAGGTATTGTTAATGGTAGTCAAGGTATTATCGAAGATTTTCATAAAAATAATGGTTACCCTATTGTTAAGTTTAGTAATGGTATTACCCGTGTAATGGAACCACATACATGGCAATTCGAAGGATTTAGTATTGAACAAATTCCATTAATTGTAGCATATAGTGTCACTGTTCATAAGATGCAAGGGTCATCAATTGAAAAATTAACAATTGATATCGGAAAACATATATTCGAATGTGGTCAATCATACGTGGCATTATCTAGATGCACTAATTCTAAACATTTACATGTTGCTAGTTTTTCTCCTGAAAAAATAAGAGTTAATGAAAAAGTTTCAGATTTTTATAAAAATACTTTTAATCTTAAAAATTAATTTAAAATTAAAAACATTTATTTTTTATTGTTTTCTTTTACCACCTTTTTTTGGTGTTTCTGGTATTTCTTCAAAATCGTCATACATATTACCATTTTTATTATCATCGGATGATACTCCAAATTCTATTTTATTTTTTTGGGGTGTTGAAAATATATTATCTTCTTCTAATGATACTCTTTCTTTTTTATTCGATATTGGTGTAAATCCATTATTTGATGGTGTTGATAATAAACTACGCATTGGTTTTATTGGTGTAAATCCATTATTTGATGGTGTATTTTTTGATTGTGATGTTGATATTGATAGATTTTCCATTGATTTTATTGGAGTAAAATTATCACTTGAAGGTGTTAAATTTATAAAATTACTCATTTTTCTAGGTGGAGAATCATATGATGACATTGGATTAAAGTTAATGTTTCGTTTAGAATTAGGGCTCATCATTGACATACTTGAATTATAACTAGGACTCATCATTGACATACTTGAATTAGAACTAGGACTCATCATTGACATACTGGTATTAGAACTAGGGCTCATCATTGACATACTGGTATTAGAACTAGGACTCATCATTGACATACTGGAATTAAAACTAGGACTCATCATTGGCATATTGGAATTAAAACGACTAAATGTTTTTTTACTATTTTTACGTTCTTTATCTTCTTTTATTTTTCTCTTATAGTCATCTAATCTTAATTTTAAAATATAAGCATCAACAAAACAATCATTTAATAAACCATTAAAAGTCATTTTTACTTCAGTAATTTCTTTTTCTTTTTCTTTAAAATTATCATTATATTCTGTTTTAGATAATCCAAAATCAATAACAACAACTGAATCTAAATTAATAGTAGAATCAGGATTCATATTAACCATAATATTTCGTTTAGTAGTATCGTTATGGAATAGACCTAATTGTTGTGCTTTGTAAATAATACCAGTAGTTTCTTTTAAAAATAAATCTTTTACTTTATTAATTTGGTCTTTAATAATATTATCATCTAATTTATTATTTTTTGCCATAATAATGTATTCTTCTAAGGTAGCTTGTCTTTTTTCATAAACGATAAAAACACCATGCTGATAACAACCAAAAATATATAAAGGTTTTAATGCTCTCGGATAACGATTATTAATATCTAATTCTTTTTTAATATCCTCTTTCCATTTAGTTTCATCCTTTTTAAAACTAGGAAATATATGTTTAACAATGTAATTACAATTATTGGTATTATTACAACAAATACTATATATAGCAGCATCTTGTTCACCAGAATTAATAGGATTAATACTTTTTTCAACCCAATTACAATTTGTTGGTGTAATATTTAATTCTTCAAATTCATTTCTAACACATTCTGCAAATCTTGTTGAATTCATATTTTATTTTTAAAATATTCAAAGATAATTATAAAAATTATTTTTAACTATTTTATAGATTTATTTTTTGACATATGATATTATTTTAACAGATGTGTTAGATGGTCCAACTTTTAATTCAAATGTTCTATTATCACTAAAAATTATATGTATTGCTAAATCAATATCCCATCCTTTATTTTCATCTGTTCTTTTAATTATAATATTATTATCAATTAGTATCATATTAAATTTTAGGTCAGTTGGAAATGTATATATTTTATGGTCTCCATTATCAACCTTATTATCATAATAAATCAATCCGGCCTTAAATAAATCATCGTATGATATATAACTATGATGATAATAATCTCTAAAAAAACAATTGATAAATACTTCACCCTTATATTCAATATAATTATCAATATATCTATGTTTAATTGTCTGGTCAATATTTCTTGCAACTGATTTTAAGACTGGTTCTATATCTCTAAAATTCTTATACTGAACCATAGGTCCAGATACTTCTAATGTAAAAGTTGAAAGTTTAATATTTACATTATGAATAATCATTTTTATACAATTCCAAAATCTAATATCACCTGGTTCATGAAACATTATTGCAGTATAACGTGCATTATCATATGATGGGTCATAACAATTTACTTTATTATTTTCTTGAATAATTTTCCGTATTGATTTTCTCATTAAAAACTTATTATCCATATAACATCCTCCTACTAAATATAATATACAATATTTAAATAAATCTGCTTTAAATGAACCTGGTATCATCGCATCATATGCATCTAGAACTTCCCCAGGAAAATGTTCTTTAATGAATTTACGTCTTTCCTTTGCATCAAAAAAACGATATTCAAATTCAGGATTATATTCTAACATTGAATAAAATGCATTTACATGATACAATGATTTAAACTTATTATCCTCTGATGTTTGAATTATTATTTTAGGTATTTTTGATTCATAATTTAATTCCATTGGCTCTACTTCAAACGGTAATTCTAATTCAATTTCTTTAAATAAACAATCACTTTCAATATTTAACTTATAAGCATCACTAGAATTTAAATTATCAATTGGAAATATTGCGATTTTTAAATTTTTATCATTCCATCCAAAAATATCATCTACTCTTCTTACACGAAGTATTACCTTATTCTTATTTTTATAAAAAATATTTACATTATAATCATGATTATTATATTGATATTTTTCAAAATAATTTTTTATAGGTATTAAATTAGTTTTTATATTAAAACTTGATAATTCATATTTTGAATATAAATCCAATTCTACTAATTTTTCAACATTATTTATATTCACAATATTCCTCTTTATACATGTTCCATAATCTTCCAATTTTAATTCATAATTATTTTTTGATATTATACCATTATAAATATTAAAATTACACTTATTTCTTAACATATTTTGTTCTAAATATTTTATTACACTTTTATCCGGTTCAACTACTACCATATTTTTTTTATCATTTAAAATTGTATTTATTATACATGATATAACTCCGTATCTAGCACCTAATTCTAAAACTTTTGCATCTGTATGTAAAAATTTAATTACATCATCGCGTTCATAATTATTTTTATTATTAGCAATTCTTTTATCATCTTTATCTCCAAATATATATTGATTCACATATTCAATTACTTGTTTACTATTTTCATCTGTTCTTACTGATATTTCTGTTCCTCTAACATATACACAATGTTTTACATTTTCATTTTTCACTAATTTTACTAAATTAAGTCCTTTTTGTTTTAGCATATCATCAACAATAAAATAATTACAGTCGGCTGAATTATCTTTTTCAAGAATAATTAATTTAATCTTATCAAAATAATCATAGTTTTCTAATAATAATATATCAAAAAAACCTTCACAGTCTGCTATAATTGTATCAAATTCTATTTTATAATATGACGCTAATTCATCAATCGATTTAAATTTATTCAAAACGTTAACTGAATCATCTATTTCATCAATTTTTGAATTATTAGAGTTATTTAAATCATCAGAACTATCTATTTCTTGAATTGTTAATCGTTTCATTTTTAATAAATATTAAATATATTAAATCTTTAAATTAATTTCATTCCAATTAATGATATTATTAAAGTTATTATCCATCCAATTTTTTCAATTGTTATTGTATCTAATTTGAATATTGCACTATAGAATATTGTTGCTAATATTCCAGTATAACTTATAATACTAAATATAGTTGATTCTACTCTTGGAATTGAATAAAAACGCAAACTATAACCAAAAAAACCTATAATTACATTTGCCAATATTATATAAATAAATTCTTTTTTATTGCCATTATGTAAATTGTCTTTTATTTCATTAATATTATTTTTATATAAATAATAAAATCCAAATAAAAATGCAGCTAATGCATGTGTTATAAATAAAGAATTCCATGGATTATTACCTAATTCAGTTGTCTTTATTAGAATATATAATAAACTCTCAGTGAATGCAGATATAATCATTAAAGGAATACCCTTATAAACGTTTTGTTTATGCACATTATCCTCTTTATTTGAAGAATAAAGATTATATATTGAAAATAATATTGGTCCTAAAAATATAAATTTAGATAAACTTATTTGTTCATTTAAATATAATATTCCTAACACTAAATTAATAAAAGGATAGGTATAAAATAATGGCGCACCAAGAGATGTATTTAAATTTTGATGTGCATAATATGATGTTAATATATGTATAATATTAACTATTGATAATGATAAAATTTTTGTTAATCCTATTGCAGATACTATTGACCAATTTGCAAATAATGATGATATTAAAAAATATGTTACTAATCTTATAAATGTATTTAGTTCTACACTTAAAGTTGTTAATTTAATTAATATAGGATAAAATCCCAGAAAGGATTCAGATATAAATTGGATTATATAATTTATATTCATTATTATTTATACACATTTTTGTTTGAGTTATAATATGATTTTTTTTATTCTCTATTTATTATAAATTATGTATAGTGATGATATTTTCGAAGATAATGTAATTAAAGTTAGAAATACTATTTTAGAAATGTTAGAAGATAGAGGTATTCACCGTGATAATTTACCTTTAAATATGAAATATTCTTATTTAAAATATATGATTTCTGAGTTTAAAAATGATAACAATGTTTTAGATATTTTTGCTAAACAAGATGATAAAAAAATTTATGTTAAGTTTATTAATAGAATTGAAAGAAAAAGTTCTACTACTAATTATGGTAATTTAGTTGAATTATCTAAAATTATTATTGAAGCAAACCGTATTAATAAAGATGATTCAGTTATTATTGTTATTTTTGACCCGGATTTTGATAGATTAAAATTTTTTAATACTGAACAATTATTACCTGTTAATGTTTCTGTTTTTAATTATAAGTCATTAATTTATAATATCTCTAAACATCCATTAGTCCCTAAACATATTAAATTAACTGAAACCGAAAAAAAGAATATTAAAAAGAAATTTATGTTAAATTCTTACTCTAATTTACCAACAATATCTTATGCAGACCCAGTTTGTAAATATTATGGTTTTAAACCTAAAGATGTTATAAAAATTACTAGACACTCTAATTTTGCTAAAGAATATGATGTTTATAAATTAATTACTGGATACATGAAATATAAACGTGAAGATGCACCAGAAGAAGATAATGAAGGCGAACAAGAATATAATGATTTAGATTAAAAAATATTGATAATAAATTAAAAATATTTAACTAATTAGAATAAAATGTCTAATTTAATTCCAATTATAGAAGATTTTTCAAATAAGATTTTCGATATTCAACAAAAATTAACCGATAATGAATATAAAGAATTAATCGAAGAATTAGGTAAATTATATAATAATATTAATTTAAATAACTCACTATCTCAAAATAATTTAACATATAACTCTACCACTGGTTTAGCTTTGGATGGGTTAAATAATCATTCAATTATACCAAGTTCATTTTATCATGCATGTGAATGTGATAGTAATAGATATAAATGTTTAAGATTCTCAAAATTATTTAATTGTAAGAATCGTAGTCCAATTTGTCATCAAATACCATTTATGGAAAAAACTATTACATTCATGGACCGAAATCGTATTTTGGGTGGTTTTGCAGCTCCTAAATATAAAATGATAATTAATTCACCTAATACTACTGTTATAAAAGATAATGATATTAAATTAGGAGATTATTTATATAGATTATTTTATAATTCAAATTATACGACCGAATACGATTCATATACAAAAAATGCGATATATATGTGTTTTATGTATTTTATAATTAAAAATCCAAATATAATATTAACTCAAAATGCATTTTGTAATAATACACCAGAAGAGATACTTACTTTAGATGTATTAAATAAATTAATAGAATATATTAGTAATACAAATAACATAAATAATTTAAAATTTCAACTTAGAGACCATATTTATGATAATATCGATTTAGTATTAGGAGATTATAGAAATCAATTATTAGAAATAAAATCATTAAAAGATTTACAACCAGTTCAATTAAATAATATAATTTATACTGATGAAAGTTTAAGAATAAATAATCATACAATGAATACTAGAAGAAGATGTTGTCAATATAAATATACACGAAATACAAATGTGTGTGTTAATGGACGTGATTTAAAATATCAACAAGGGGACAATTGTAGAATAAGATGTGAAAACACTTATATTTATTGTAAAGTTCATAATAATGCAATTAGTGAATAATAAAAAAATTTGACATATTTTATTTTTATTAAATAATAATTAAAAAAAAAGATATACAATGTCTTCATTAGATGTTATATTACCTACCAGTAAATTGAATGATTGGAATTTTATCCATCGCGTTTTATTAACTGTTAAATTAGATGTTGTCCAAATGTTGGCTAAGAAAAACAATAAAAACTTTGAAAATTTAGTAAAAGAATTTATACCAGAACTTGAAAATTATGAAGATGAAGAATTATTTAAAAAATATAATATTTCTTCTAAAATTTTCGGTTATGAAAAGGAAATGCCTATTAAAAAGACTAAATCTTCTGCTAATCCTGTTAAAGAAATTATTACATTTAATACACAAGTAAATTCAATCGTTTCGGAATCTAAAACTGAACCAATTGAATTAAAACCAACTATTAAAAAGAAAATCATTATTAAAAAAATTGAACCTGAAATAAATAATTTATCTATTAATAATTCTAGTAATAATGAATCTATTAATAATGAATCAAAAAATAATATAGTTAATAGTGAATTATTAGAAATAAATAATTTATCATTAGAAGATAATAAAAAAGTTAAACCAATTAAAATAACTATTAAAAAAATTAATAAAAAAGTAGATGCTGTAGTTAAAAATGAAATTGAAATAAAACAACCTAATTTAGATGATAATCTTTCAAATAATACTATTATAAAAGAAACTGATGATAATATAGATGGAAATAAACCAATGGAAATTGACAATAATACTCCATTAGATAATATAGCAGCACCTAAAAAAATAAAAATAAAAGTAAAAAATGTAAATCAATAATTATATATTTAACTTTTTATTTTAAATTATGTTATCTTACGCCTAAAATATATTAAAATTTGCGTAGTATTACATATGATATAAATAATATTATAAATAGTCTGATACATGACTACACTATTTAACACATGTTTATATTTATATGTGTAAATATTGTGTATTTTCGTATCGCGATTTTCCCTATGGCTCAATGATTTTATAGATTATTATTTAGTAGCATATTTATTTATAAATACAGTAATTAAATAGTTTTATTTGTTTGTGTTTTTTTATAAAAATAAATTTGATTAAAATTGCTTAAAAAAATATTTAGTATAAATATAACAATGACTACAATCACTTCAAATCACTGGAATCAAATTTCCAAATATCTGCAAGCATTAGAGGACAATCCGTATCTCGACGAATTAAAGGCAGAACTTAACAATCAAAAATTAAAAAAATTAACTCAAGGATTTAATAATGATTATAAAGTATGGATACAAAATCTCATAAATAACGGTATATTCAGTGAAAAGTGGATTGATACTATTAACAAGAAATTCCCTGATGACTCTCTTATGAAATATTTCACTAGTTATATTGAAACAAAGGTCGATTTGGGAAACTTAGATAAACTTAAGAAATGCACTTCCGATAATATTCTCAATGAAATTTCGGATAATGCTTCTTTAGAAATTGGCGAATCTTTTAAGCCTTCAGAATTACAATATGTTACTACTACTGGTGTTGGCGAAATCAATGCTATTATGGATTTTAAAACTATTTATGATGGTATGAATGTCCCTGATAATATTGTCGAAGACCATAATGAAGATGGAGACCCTATCTTCTATGAATCCTGTATTGGTAAAATTATTGGTTGTAAATATGGAGATTTCCCTATTAAGGGTTATATGAAACAAAAGAAATCTAAAAAACAAAAAAACTTCTATAATTGTGGCACTTTTATCGCTTGTTTATCTAAGAATAAAACTGCTAATATTAAAATTTTTAATAATGGTCAATTACAATTAACTGGTGTTCCTTCTCCTGAAGACGGCAAGATATCTATGAATATCATCCTTAATTTCTTAAAAAATATTAAGGGGTCCGCTATTATGAAGGATTCTACTCCGGATACTATTTCTAATTATTCCATTCAAAATTATAATACTGTTATGATTAATACTTATTTTACATATAGTTTTAATATTAATCGTGATGTTTTATATGAAATCTTATTAAAAAGATATAAATTAAATGCAGTCTTTGACTCTGAATATCCAGGAGTAAGAGTTTACTATTTTTATCATGAAAAAACTACTCATACCTCTTTCGAAAGCACTTGTAAATGTGAAAAAAAATGTAAAGGGGAAGGTGATGGTCTCGGTTCTAATGACTGTAGAAAATTATCTATCGCTATTTTCCAAAGTGGTAAAGCTATTATTGCTGGAGGTTGTAATGACATTAAACCTATCCAACATGCATATGATTTTATTAATAAAATTTTAAGACAAGTTGTTTTAGAAATTAAAAAGACTCCTCCTCCAGTTTTAGAAAAGAAAATTAAAAAGAAACCAAAAAAATTAATTTATTTACAAAAAAATAAAATTGTTAATGATTCTAATTATCATAAATTATTAGCATTAAATATTTAATTTATACTTTTTTATGATTCATTATTTACAAGTATATTTATCATATTTCCCATTTCTTCGTCTAGTATCATGTCCATTTTTATTTCGGTATTATTACTTAAACCTATATTCACATATTTTACTAAATTGTAAATTGGTTCAAAGTATTTTAAGATATCTAAATTATATGACATATCCAGATTCTCTTTTTCCAATTTTATATACACATTATTCTTAATTTTTGATTGATTCTTTTTTGATATCATTGATAATATTTTTATTTTATTCGTTATATCATCGATTTCATCATCAAATGATTTTTTCGGATTTATTGACATTACCGAACCATTTAATATTGATTTAAAATTCACTACTTTATTCTCATCAGTCTTTATATTAATTATATTATTTGATTTATTTGAATCTATTAAAATATTTACTAAATCACGAAATTTTATATGATTTGTTATCATTTCTACATCATAATCATAACTATAAAAATCTGTATCATTTACAAATTTCTCTCCATGTATTATTGATTTTGTTATTGAATTCATTTTATTTTTTTTTATTATATTTATATTATAATTGTCATCTATTTGAATATTTATTTTTGGATTTATTTTTAAATGCTTTGCTAAATTATGTATATTTATTTTTATTGTGCAATTGGTTTTACTTATTAAATTATAATTTATAAAATCTTCTTTTTCAATATTATATTTTATAAAATATTGGTCATTATAATTTTTAAATTCCCAACTATATCTGTCTATATTTACTATATAAAACTTATCTATACTTCCTAAAATATCTATTATTTTACTACATTTTTCACTTATTAATGTTCCCGTAAATAACATTCTTTTTTTTATATTTCAAATCTACAATAAATATTTAAATCAAATTTTATTTTAATATAATAAGTATATATTATGACTCCTGAAGAATTAAAAAGAAATGCCGCTATTTTAGAAATTTGGATTTTAATTGCTATTGGTATTTATTACATTCAGAAGAAATTAGTCGATAATTATATCGAAGCCGCTAAAGAAAATATTACTGAAACCAGAAGAAATCCTTTTATGATTTTTTTAGGAGGTTCTGTCGGTTTATCCGGTGTTTCTACATTCAATAATATTATTGGTGAAAAAATCACTGCTATTTTTAAAGAGTTTTTATCCTTTTTAACTCCTATTTTTAATATGTTTTCTGGTATATTTAAACATTTTCAAGATTCTATTAATGGTATTCGTAATATCTTATCTCCTATGAGAGACTTCTTTAAAACTTCCGCTTCTATTTTTTATAATCAAATTCAAAACTTTACCATTGGTATCATGTATTCTTTACATAAAATCAGAGATACTATGAAAAGAACCCTGTCCGGTTTTAATTTATTATTTCATACCTTAGAACATAGCAAAAATACTATTCAATCTATTGTTAATTCTCCACCAGTTGATTTTGCCTTTTCTGCTATTGGTAAAGTCGATTGGTTATATGGTAAAGCACGACGTTTTAATTTTTGTTTTGATGGAAATACTATGTTAGAAATGAATGACGGCAAATTTAAGGCTATTAAAGATGTTGTTCTTGGTGATGTATTAAAAAATAATAATACGGTTATTGGCACACAATTATTTATTAATAATAGTCGATTATATGATTATAATCAAGTTTTAGTATCTGGTAGCCATTTAGTAAGTGAATATGAAAATAAGACATGTGTATGGAGACGGGTTGATGAAACATTTTCAGCATCACTTACTAATAAAACTCCATTATTAGTATATTGTTTAACTACTAAATTGAAAATTATTCAAATTAATAACACTATATTTAGAGATTACTCTGAATCCAACGATAAATACATTAATATGAATATTAATAAACTTATTTTAGAAGACTTGAATAAAAATACTACTCGCGATTTTAGTCCTTTTCCCTCTAAAATTATAGAACATGGTTTTCATGAGAATTCTCTTGTTTGTTTAAAAGATGGGCAAATGAAATATATCAAAGATATTAATATGATGGATAAAATTAATATTAAAGACGATATTAATTCTTCCTTTATGAATTATGTTATTGGTAAGGTTGAATTATTACCGGAATATTTTGATTTATATGAACATAATGGTATTATTGTTTCATCTAATACTAAAATTCTAGAAAAAAACATATGGATTAACGTTGAAAATTCCAAGGTATTTAATAAATTAAAGAATAATGATATTGAAAACAAACCTAATAAAATTATTAATATTATTACTGAAAATGGAACTATTAATATTTTAGATAATAAAGGTATTGAAAATTTATTTAGAGATTATTTAGAAACACATGATGAAAAGACGATTAAAAATATCGAGAATTTAGTGAAAAAATGTCTGTAAAAATTTATAACATAATAATAAGTAATTATATCATTATGTTAGAAAAGTTAATATTAAATTATAAACCTATTATGAGAATATTTCTTTATTCATTAATTTTTATTATTATTGGTATTGGGTTGTCTTATAAAATTATGCAAGAACATGTTAAAGATAATTGGCAATTTTATCGTTCTAATCCCTTAGTTATGCCTTTTGCTGGTTTATTATATCAACCTACTGATATGTCTCCATGGGAATTTACTAAGCAAAATTTTATGAATGTTGTTTGGACTGCTGTTCAAAAATTCCTTAATATTTTAATGAGTCCTGTTTATTCTATTTTAGAGATGTTTATTAAAATGTTAAAATCATATTCATTAGTTTTAGATAAGATTCGTTCTCAAATGGCGGTTATGCGTAATTTCCTATTTAAAATATTTGAAGGTATGTTCAAGAGGCTTCAAGAATCTGCTGCTGCATTAACCTTCTATTTTTTAAAAATGCGGGAGCAAATGAAACGTTCATATGGTCTTCTTAATCTATTAATGTCTAGCGTTGAACATTCATATATTTTTATGGAATCACTTGTTAATGGTCCTGTCGGTTTAGTAGGGAAATTTGCGGAGGGTTTCGGTGTTGCTATGTCTATTTTTACTTTTGGTGCTGCGGGTATACCTGTTTGGCGTAATTCATTATGTTTCCATCCACTAACACTAATTGAAATGAATAATGGCACTTTTAAGATGATTAGTGATGTGCAAATTGGGGATTTATTGAAAAATAACAATATGGTTATATCAACTATTGCTGCTGAAGTATCTACTCCTATGTATAAAGTTAATAATGTTATTGTATCAGGAGACCATCTGTTATTATTTGAAGAAGAATGGATACGTGCAAAGAATCATCCATTTGCTGAATTAATTAATTATGATGCCGAATTTGTTGTATGTTTGATTACATCTTCTGGTGAAATTAGTATAAATGGACTAAGATTCAAGGATTATTTAGATACACATTGTAATTTTACATATAGAAAAATAAGAAATGTGATTGAAAATAATTTGAATAATTATGATTGGGTTGAAGGAAAACCATGGGTTACTTATAACTCATGTAATTGTTGTAGTGATTTATTTACTGGAATTGACCCAAATATACCGGTTGATGGACATAATATTATTGGTAAAGTTGATATTATGAAAAATACGCTAAATGTATTCAATGTTGAAGGGCGTAATTTATCTGGTAATGTATTAATTTTATATAATGGAAAATGGATACGTGTTTTTGACCATCCCGAGGCTATTTATGTTGGATTAAATAAAAAACCATTTATTCATTATATAACAAGTGATGGTAATATTAGACTTGATAATGGGATATTGATTAGGGATTTTACGGAAATAAAGGATAAAGATATATCTGAATTATTAGACAATATTGTTGATAAAACATTGTAAAATATATTTTGCTAGATATACTTTGGACAAACGGACAAACCGTTCCCCTAACTATTTATTTTAGAGACATTTTTTTAATTATGTTTAATATTTAAAGATTATATAGTATGATATAATAAGTATAATGAATTCTGATAATAACTTATCTAATTCACAAGCTATTAAAAGTGATTTGAATAAAAAATGGTATGCTGATAATAAAGAACATAAATTAGCATATTCAAAAGAAAAAATAAATTGTAAAGTTTGTAATGTATTAATAGCTCGTGGTAATATGTCTGACCATAAGAAATCTTTAATACATATTAATAATAAAGAAAAAATAAAAAATGATGAATTATATAACTATGTATCTACAATTAATTTAGATGGTATTAATGTTGATGATAAAGATATAATATTAAATAAAATAACAGAAATAGTTAGAGAAAAATTATTATAGAGACTGACAGGTTATTTATATAGTGCGTTCCTTTCAGAAAATAAATTTATTAAGAAATAATATATAAAACACAAAATGCCATTTATGTATTATTCGCAAAACTCTGAAGAATATCAGAACTTATTGAAAACATATAAAGTAGCTGAAAATTTACAAGTATGTATAGGATTAGATACATCAATTAATACTAAATCAAATAGATTATTAAATTTAAATTGGAATGATATAAAAAATAATATAATTATTGATAATGATAATTTATATGAAGCTAATATGATGGACCAAATTTTTATTAGACCACATTTTGATATTGATTTTAAATGGAAAAAATTTAATCAAAAATTAGCAGATGATGTATTAGAATTAGCTATTTATAAAATAATAGACCATTTTGATATTTCAAAAAATGATATATCTATTGCACAGAACCATAGAGATGAAAAATGTTCTTTTCATTTAGTTTTAACTAATATAATGACTACAATGGAATCTATGATTAAATGGAAAGAAGATTTTAAAACAGAATTAACAATAGATTCATTTGATTTTTCAATTTATAGAGCTAAACAAAATAAATGGAGAATGGTTAATTCTAAAAAAATATGTCCTAAAACAAATAATATAATTGCTGATAAAATACAAAAATTATCAAACCATAATTATATTGATTATTTAATTACTTATACGGACCCATCAACTATGAAAATTGCAATATATAATAATGAAGAATATGCAAAAAATAATAATGATTTATCAACAAATTCCGCTATAAATACTATATTTAATATAGATAATTTAGATGAAATTTTGGAAAAATTATCATTAATACCTGCATCTATGGTAGATAATTACAATGATACAATTACTTTTATTTGGAGTTGTGTATCAACTAATTCTAATCAAATTATTAATAAATGTAGAGAAATTTGTAAATTAAATCCAAAATATAATGATGACCCAACTTGGTTTGATACTATAGTATCTAGTTATGATATTAATAATAAAATTACAATTGGAACTGCATTATATATGTCTAAAAAATCTAATCCAGAACAATTTAAATTAATTAGTAATAAATATTATTTAAAAAATGAAGAACAAAAATTAATTTATAAGGCCATTAAAAATAATTTTGATTATGATATTGCAAATTATTTTAATTTTAAATTTCCAAACAATATATTGAGTTATAAAACAGATATATTTATTTATGATAATGGTAAATGGAAATATATGGATGATAATAATTACAAATTAAAAAGATTATTAGCTACAGATTTTTATGATATATTTGAAAATAAATTAATTGAATTAAAAGATAAATTGAAATATTATAATGAATTAGATGATAATAAAGATGCAAATATTAAATATAAAATTAAGAATTATAAGAATTTAATATCAAATGTTGATAAAATATGCTCTAAATTAAAACATACCACTGGTAAAGAATCTATAATTAAAGAATTATATATTTGTACATCATATGATAATATTATTTTTGATTCAAATGAATATTATTTAAATTTTTTAAATGGAACATTAAATTTACAAACAAAAGAATTTATGAAACATAATCCAATTCATTATATTACTAAACAAATACCATTTAATTATGAACCTAATAAATTTAATAATATTGAAAAACTTAATTTATTTAATAAATTATTATCATTCTTTCCTACAAAAGAACAATTAGATTATGTTTTATGGCGTATTTCAAAATGTTTTCAAGGTAAAAATTTATTTCAACAAGGTATCTATTGGATTGGTGATGGACGTAATGGTAAAGGAATTATGATTGACTTAGTATCACGTATTTTTGGCGATTATTTTGAAACATTAAATATATCATATATTACTAATTATGATAAAAATCCAAATGTTCCAAATGCTGAATTATTAAAATTAAAAGGTTGTAGATTAGTATCATTAAATGAACCTGATATTAAAAAACCAATTAATTCAACTAAATTTAAATCATTAACAGGTGATGATTATATATCAGCGAGGGATTTATATAAAAATTCAAATCAGTTTATTAAATTTAAGCCACAATTCACTCTTTTCTTTTTAACAAATTCGCAACCAACATTTACAAATTTAGATGAGGCTACTATATCTAGATTATGTATTGTTAATTTTCCATATTATTTTGGTAAAGAAAATGATGGTAAATATGATACAAATAATCCATTACATAAACCAAGAAATGATAATTTAGCATCCGAATTAAGAAATGATTTAGATGTTTTATTAAGTATTTTATTGGATTATTATTATATTAATAATATTGAAATACCAAATTGTATTATGCAATACCAGAAAAATATGATTTTAGAAATGAATCCAATATCCTTATTTTGTAATGAATACATAGAAACAGATTTAAGTGGAGGCCGTATAGGTATTAGTGATTTATTTGAAAAATATAAAGTCTCAAGTTTTTATAGTCAATCAATAGATAATCAAAAATATTTTACTGAAAAAATAAAAAAAATTTATTTAGATAGTTTTTCAGATAAAAGATATACTATTAATAATATAAAACAATATGCATTAAATAATAAAAAATACGTAGAAGATATAAATATTCAAAATGACTTATTTGAATTTGACGAAGATTAAAAAAATGCCTTTAAAATGAATAGTTAGGGGAACGGTTTGTCCGTTTGTCCAATTAAAATTATCTTTGATATTTTTAAAAAAATTGATTTTATTTATATTAAACAATATATAAATAAAAATAATATTAATTAATTATAATAAATGCCACCAAAGAAATCTACTAAAGTTATAAATTCTGTTCAAGAAACTTCAAATAATCAACCAATTGAAATTATTCCTCGTCCTAAAAAGGATTTAATTAGCAAATTCCAAGTTTTAATTTATAAAGCTAATGCTGATAATGAAAAAACCGCTGTTTTTAAAGTCCGTCAATACGAAGATATTATTAAAATTTTAAATACATATCCCAATTCAATGATTGATAGCTTAAAATCAGTCGAAGATTGGTTTCATGAACATGGCAAAAAGAATCCTACTAAAATTCTCCAGAGAATAGATGAATATCTTAAAACTGGCGAAATTCAGGAGGCTTTAGACGCTTTAAAAGACAAGAAAGTTAGTTCAGTTATGGATTTATCCGCAATTTACGGGATTGGTCCGGCAAAAGCAATTCAATTATTCGAGAAATATGGCGTAAGCACTGTTGCCGAATTAGAAGAATTATATAAGAAGGATTCAAAGGTATTAAACGATAAACAAGCAATTGGTCTTAAATATCATTATGATTTAATCCAACGTGTTCCTCGTAGTGAAATCGACGAGTATAGTTCTATAATTGATAAAATAACAAAATCCATATCTAAAAATATGGAATGGTCAATCAACGGTAGTTATAGACGTGGTCATGCAACATCAGGCGATATTGATGTTTTAATATCATCAAAAGATGGTAAAGAAGCCGAATATCGTAGTAAATTGCGCGAAGAATTAATCAAAATGGGTATTGTCAAGGAAATCCTCGCAAGTGGAGATAAGAAAGATATGTTAATAACAAAATTAAAAGATAGTTCGATATCCCGTCATGTTGATTTAATGAGCACTTCCATCGATTCATACCCATTCGCGGTAATGTATTTTACAGGTTCAGGTCCATTTAATGTATTACAAAGAAACCATGCTTTACGTTTGGGTTATACTATTAATGAATTTACAATAGCACATAAAGATACGAAATTACCGTTATCATCTGAAGAAATTAAAAAGAAAATAGGAAAAACATCGTTTAAAACCGAGAAGGATATATATGACTTTTTGGAATTAGAATATGTGGAACCAAATCAACGTGATGATATACAAAATTTAAAACCAAAGGTGATAATAGTTCCATAAATTAATGCAACTCATAAATATTTTTATTTTTTATAAGTTGAATTCATAATCTTATTTATTTTCATTTTAGATATCTAAATATATAATAAAATATGGTATTAACTAAAACTCAAAGCACAACAGCCTTTTTATTAGGTTGTATTCCATTACGTTTTCTATTGACATATATAACCTATAAATTAGGTTTGACTAGTCCAGTATTATCTATTGAATCATCATCTAGTGCTACTGAAACAGCATACATATTAGAAGCATCATATTCAATTATAAGAACATTAATAATAGTAATATTGATGGGTATTGGTATATCATTTTTAATTCTTTATTTAAAAAAGTTAAGATTAGATGCACCAGAAGCAGGAGGAATAACATGGTGGAATAACTTACGTCCAATACATGGTATATTATATATAGCAGCTGGAACAATGTTATTAATTCCAAATTTAAGAAGTTATGCATGGATAGCATTGATAATTGATGTGATATTAGGTTTAAGTTCATGGATAAAACATCGTTTATATTAGAAATATATGAATAATAAAAATTATAATTTATATTATTAATATATATAAATGTCAAATAGAACTAATAAAAAAGGTGGGAATAAAATAGAAAATATTTTGATTGTATCACATGGAAATAGAATGAGATGTTTATTATCAGAATTATATAAGAGAGAATTTAAAAAGAAATTTAAAAATACAGCAATATTATTAATGAAAATAAGAAGTGATTCTGGAACTACAACATTAGAGACATCATTATTTTATGATGGAGAATTATCATCAGACTCAACTGATTCTAAAAAAAATAATAAATATGTAACAAATGATACAAATGATAAAAATTATTTTGGAAATTTAGAAACAAAATTAAATAATGAAATATATAATAAAAATGCCAATATTTATATAGTAAGACATGGGGAAGGAATACATAATTTAGCAGGAAAATTTACAAAGGCTTTAAATCAATCAAAATATTTTGACCCGAAACTAACAGATGTGGGAATAAGACAAGCGAATCGTTCCGGAAAAAACTTAGTAGGTATAACATTTGATAATGTATTTATATCGGATTTATATAGAACAAAACACACGTTAGAATCATTGAATTTAGAATTGAATATGAAACCAGTAGTTCTTCCATGTGCGCAAGAATTAAATAAATATACATATTCAAGTTATTGTGATAATAGTTTAATAAATTTAATAAATGGGTCAGAAAATGTATCAAAATGTAAAAGTTATATAAATAAAGAATGTAAAACAAATGATGAAAAATGCAATGAAATAAAAAATAAATGTTTAGATATTGCAGATTGGTCGTATTATGAAAAAAATAAAAAATTAAATTGCGTAAAAAATAACATGATTGTTCAAGCAATTAATTATAAAAAATAAACTTTATATTTTTAAATTATTAATTTTTTTAAAACAAACGGCTTTAAGTTCTTGCATCAAAATTTGAAAATTATCTATACTATCTTTTTTAATTTTATTTTTATAGGCCAATAATGGTCTTAAATTAGTCCAATTAAAACATTTATTAATATCATTCTGATTATTTAAATTAAAAGATGCACATGGTATAACATGATCTATATGCCATAAAGAACCATAATTTTCCATAGTCATCCCATCATAAAATTGAAACCTAAGCCATTCTTGTAATATTAAAGGAGAACATCCAATATATTTCCATGTTCTATTTGTTTTAGATAAATTTTGTTTTTTAAATGCTATATAAATTCTAGTTCTTAATCTTCTTTCTAATTTAAATGCACTATCTGTTTTTATTCGATTAGCTTTATATTTTTCTGTCTGTATTATAATTTTATCTTTATTTTTAATATAATATTCTTTTCTTTTTAAAGATGAGCAATCTTTGCACATTGCTCTAATATTTCCTTTACATTTTTCAATAAAAAAATTATCTGTAGATTTTGAAATTTTACAAACAGAGCATTCTTTAATATTATTTTCAATTATAATTGGATTATTTAATACATTAAGTTTTTTTTTATAATATAAAATCTTACTTTTATCATTAATTTCTTGTTTTTTATCAAAATTTAATTTAGATCTTCTATTCCTTTCTCTTTCATTTTTACAATCTTTACAAAATTTTCTATTTTTAGCTAATTCTTTTTCAAGATTACAGATGGAACAATTCATTACTAAATTATATAATAAATAATAATTTTATATATAAATATTTAAAAATATATTTATTAAACTTAACAAAAAATGTAAAATAAAAACTTTATAAATTTAATAAATATAGATATGATATAATCAGCACCTGATATTAAAAATATTATAGATATTATCTATTGTTTATATGTATTTTATTATATTTTTAATAGCGGGATACCTTCTTTGTCCTGTATTTTTTGTTTAACATTTTCAATAGTATCACTAGATTCAACATCAAGTGTAATTGTTTTACCAGTTAAAGTTTTAACGAAAATTTGCATAGACATTTTAATTATATTTATTTATTATTGATTTAATAAATAATTGTAATTATCAAATTTTTTTTTTATAATTGAATACACTATTTAATTATTAATTATAATTGAATACACTATTTAATTATGATTATAATTCAATATGCTCACTATTCTTTTCAAATATTTTTTGAATACGTTTAGTATATTTAGTAAAATCATTAGGTTCAATTTCGATTATTTTAATATAATCAGGACATACTTTTTTTAATTCAGTTTTAAATTCATCTGTGCAAGTTTTAGAAATCATAATAAAATTAATATCTTTTATATCAACTGAACCATCAATAACAACTTCATGACTAGAAATATATTTATTATTTTTCAAACGTTCATAATCATCGTAATCTAATTTTTTTAAATAATCTAAAATTTTATTATTAGGTAAATTTTTAATTTCATTAATTTTATCAGTATATTTTTGTTTTAAAAACGCTACCTTTTTAGTTTCATGCATTTTTTTATCAACATAACTATAATATTCATCATCATCTAAAGTAGATAGTCTAATTGTGAGCATACGAATCATATAATTTCGTATATTTTCTAAATAAAAATCTAAATTATTAGTTACACTATTACCAATTCTTTCATTTATAAAAGAATTAATTTTATTAAAATCAATCTGCTTTGAACTATTATAATGACTTTCTACAATTTTATAATTTTTCTTTAAACAATGAGCACCACCTCGTCTATCACAAATAACAAATTTTTTATTATTTAAAATATGTGGATTAAAACCTATAATAATACTATTTTCAGTATGACTAAAATTCCAATATTTAATATCTTTATTATGTAATATACTAGATAAATAAAACATATAAACCATATTTTCAATTTTTTTATGACGTTTATCCTTAGAACCTATATAACCTGACTTTAAAATTTTTAATATATTATCTTTTGTAGTGCTATGTGTTAATATATGCCACATAAATATATAATAATCCAATATAAAAAAAAACTATCTATTTCCTACATTGAGGACATGTTTTATTAATTTTAATCCATTCTTTGATACATTTGTCATGATAAACATGTTTGCAATTTTGCATACAAACAATACGATTTTCATCAATAGCATCGGATTTACATTCTTCAAAACAAATAGCACATTCTTTACTTTCATCAGCTTTAATAATAATAACTTCACGAAGTAAATTTTGAGAAGAATTAGTATTATAATTAATAGATTGGTTAGAATTAGAAGGAGGTAAATATCTTTCATTTTCGGTTTGTATGATAAAACCGTATTGGTCAATATTCACACATCTTTCAATAGAATAACAGATAGTAAAAAATGTTTTAAGACCTGATAATAATATTATTTCTAAAAGTCCAATATTATTATCATTATTATTTAGCGTAGCAAGAGTAATAAATTCAATTAATGCAACAACATTTAAATAGAATGCGATTTTTTTTAAAGAACCATAATAATCACCAGGTTCGCATGACGACCATATAACAAAAGTAAATAAATATGCGCCTTGAAATATAGCAGTAATCATAGGAACAACAGATAAATAATTATATGCTGAAACATGGTTAATAGCAATAGAAGTTAAAATAATATCTGGTATAATAAGGCAAATAGCCCATATATAATGGATACTAAATATAAATTTAGAAGATTTTTCTTTTAAATTTTGTATTCTTTGTCTGAATTGAAGCATGTTGAAGGTTTGAGTTATCAGAATAAATAAAAAAAAGTAGCCAAATTTTTGCAATAAATGATTGAAAAAGTTTTTATAAGAGTGTAAAATGATTGACGAGGGGCTTTAAATCCACAAAAGATTTAAAAATCCATACAAAATAATATTTCAATTCATCTTTAAATCTAAAAGGGATTTAAAGAGCCCCACAAAATCCTGCATTATATTATTTATTTATGCAGTCATGTGTTTTTCAATATATTATCTTATTATATATGTAGTAATACTATGCTATATTTATTTTTTATTGCATAATACTACTAAGATTCTTAATGCTTTTTTATTCCAATATAATATATTCCATCTTGTAATCTTTTCTTTTTTATATTTAATTCATTTAAATATGTAGCTATTCTTTTTATGAATCCATGTCTATTCATATTTATATTTAAGCCAATTCCTTCTATAATTTGATTTTGTAATATTGTAGCATTTATACGATTAGTTTCATCTATGTTTAACTCGTAATTATTTAAAATAAATGATTTAATGAGGTCTGCTTCAGTGGAATCTACTAGTTTAAGTTCATCTAATTTTATTTTAATATCATTTTCAGTTAAAAATATACCTAAATGAATTGTATCTTCTATTTTTATTTTTAATTCATTATTGACCTTATCGTTCTTATAAACATGTATAATATCATCAAAACAATTACATAGTATATTTATTGAATCATCTGATATATCAATTAATACAAGAGCCTTTTTAAATGTTTTCATAAAAATAATATCAATCTTATTTACAGGATTTTCTATTGATGAATTAACTATTGGCACAGATTGCGGTAATGATTGATGTAATGATTTACCATTCGAATCATAATATAATACATAACCGACATCAATATCTTTTTTAATTGTGAATTTCGAATTACAAATTTTACAATATGTGGTATAAGTTTCATGGTTTTCATTTATTCGAAGCCCATTAGTAATATGTTCATGACTATTAATATTTTTATGTTGTTGTTTCGGTTCTTTTAAAGTTGTTTTAATTGAATCTAAAATATCGTTAAATTTTGATACAGATTCTAACCCAGAAATAAAATTATAAAAATTATTCACTGTTTCTAAATTCTTATAAAATGTATCTTTCGAGGTATTAATTAAACCATTGAAATATGTATTTAATATTTGACCTAATTTATTATATTGTAAATTTGTTAATTTATCGATTTTTATATCATTATAATCCAACATTTCAAATATATTTATCATTAAATCTTTAATATTATCAACACATGACCGAACTACATATAAATTATTATTATCCAACTCAATCAATGTATAATTAGATTCAGCTAATGTAGATGGTTGTGTATAATTAATATGAACCAATGTAGTTTCTGTTAAATTAATTGTGTTGAAAGCTTCATCAACATTTGCGAATGATTCATGTATATTTGGAAAGGCTTCATTTATATTTGTGAAACTATTATTATAATGTTGTTGAATATTCATTATATATAACTTACTATTCATAAATATAGAAATTTAATTTAATAAACGCAATTAATGTTAATATATAAAAATTAATTAATAATAATTTATAAAAATGGGTATAGATATTGTAGGTTTCCATGCATCAATTAACGGTATTAAATATTGTAAAAAGAGAGATTCATTATTAACTTTGGGACGTCAAGAAACACATTTAAGTGTAGATTTAGCAAATTATATTTTAAATCAATATACAGGATGTGGTAGAATATACGATGAATCAATTTTTAAATATTGCGAGAATTTGTATAAAACTATTGGTTTTAAATCAGTGGAATCTATCGATAATTCGAATTATGAAAATGCGACATATGTTCATGATATGAATTTACCTATACCATCTGACTTTAAAAAGTATGATTGTATTATCGATGGTGGAACTATTGAACATATATTCAATCAAGCTCAGGTATTAGAAAATATTATTAATATGTTAGAAATAAACGGAATTTTTATATCGATAACATGTAATAACAATTATTCAGGACACGGCTTCTATCAATTTTCACCAGATTTTTTTTTATCAACATTTAAAGAGAAATACGGTATGGAAGTATTGGAATTATATTTGGCAAAATTAAATACTGAGCCGTTTCAATGGATTAATATACATAATATAAATCCAACTGGAACCGGAAGAAATAATAGTAGTTTTGGAACAAATGACCAAGTATATATAGTATGTATTGCTCGTAAAAAAACAAATGATAGACTGTCACTAATAACTAGCCCACCACAACAATATTCATATGAAAATATCGATTGGCAAAGAAACCAAAGTTTCTTTTAGAATCATACTTTATTAATTTTAAATTATTAAAGTAGAGGTATAAGGAGAAACTAGGTTCTTCTATTTTAGTATATTTTTAAATACACTATTTACATCATTCACTGTAGTAGTTAATACTTCATTTGCACCATCAATTGTTGATGTAAAAATATTAGCTGCTTTATTGATAGGTGATTTAACGTATTTATTTATACTCATTGAATCATATTTTATTTTTAAGAGATAACCACCACCTAGTATTATTGATAATGATGGACATAAATATCCTATAAAACCACCAAATCCCATTTTCATAAAATCAACATCACTATTATCTTTTACAATTAGAAAACTAGCAATAATTCCACCAGAAATACGATATAAATGTTTTAATAAATATAATATTTGTTTGTATTTATATGATTTACTTTTATTTGAATTTAATAAAAATTTATTAAAGTAATAAGGATATGATGTCATTTTTTTTATTTAAAAAAATATAATAATTATTAAAAAATCAAATTTATTTAATATTATCATTTTAAACCATGTCAAAAAGCATTTTAAATATCATAACAAATATTTTTAAAATAATTCAAATTTATTCATATTATTTATTAATATGATACTTAATTAAAGTCTAATACGAGTCATATACAGACTTACATTAATATTTTATAATAGATGTAAATTTGTATGAATTATGTATAAGTCTTATATAATGAAATATGTGAATATAATGCAGAATAATGTAATCTAGTTATTATTATACACATAAGTCTGCATAGCTAACTTTAAATCCTTTTTCAATTTAAAGAATCATCACGATTAAAATAATTAATATCTATTATTATTTTAATATTATGGCTTGTTATAATGTTTCGTTAAAAGGTGTTGAACCTAAAAAGCATCAATTAAAAGTCGCAAATTATATTAATAAAGAAAAGAAAATATTTGGACCTGAACCAGCTAAAGCATTAATTGTAGCTCATGGTGTAGGAACTGGTAAAACAATTACATCAATTTTATCGGCAGTATGTTTTTTAAAAAATAATCCTGGTAAAAAGGTTATTATATTAGCTCCTGCAAGTATATTAGAACAATTTTCAAATGAAGTTAAGAAACTAGTAAATGAGGAGTTTATTAAAGATGTATATTGTTATAGTCACACATGGTGGTTAAATCATTTTAAAAGAACTATTATAGATTTAAATGAAATCAAAAATAAAAAAAATATTGATAAATATATTGAAAACGAAATTGAGGAATTAGAAGAAGATATACAAGCTAATCCAGATATAGTTGAAAAAGAATTCATTTTACCAGATGATAATATGTTAATCGTAGATGAAGCCCATAAATTCCGCACAGAAACAGCTAAAAATGCTGGATACACTTATGCTCGTCTTTTAAATGAGGCAGCCTTACGTTCAAAAAAAGTATTATTATTAACTGCAACACCAGTAGTTAATTCCGAGAAAGACCTTCGTAATTATTTAGCAATCGTTAATGAACAGACTATTGAAAAAGAATATAAGGAGGCCTCTGTAAATAATTTAAAAAAAGATAAATTTGTAAAAAACTACGTAAAATGTGCCTTTTCATATTTTAAAAGTGATGATACCGAAAATTATCCAGTTGTAAATGAACATATTATAAAAATACCTATGACAGAAGATTATGAAAAAATGTATGATAAAGTTCAGGATAATCGTATTAAAGAAGAACCTTCATTAGTTGAAAATTTTAATAAGGACCCAATTCCATTCTTAAATGGTCTAAGAAAGGCTGTAAATTTTACAAATATGGAATCTCCCAAGATTAAATGGATATTAGATAAAGTGTTGGATGAGGTTAGTCATAACCGACGTGTTGTAATTTATTCAGCTTTAAAGGATTTCGGTGTTAATATTATTCGGGATGGTTTAAAACATCTAGAAATAGAATGTGGAATAATAACTGGTAATGTTAATAAAAATAAAAGATTCGAGATAATGTCGGATTATAATAGCGGTAAAGTCCCTGTATTATTAATTTCTGCAGCAGGAGCAGAAGGTCTAGACCTTAAAGAAACCAGAAGTCTTATTATCCTAGAACCATATTGGAATGATGCAAGATTAGACCAAGTAAAAGGTCGTGCCGTAAGATATCGCTCACATGCTAATTTACCTAAAAAAGATAGAACTGTGGATATATATACTTTAGTATTAACTAAAAGAACTCCTGCTACATGGGGATTTAAAGGAATTTCAGCTAGATTAGGAAATTTATTAGATGGAATAACAGATATGTCTAGTCCACAAACTAAAATACGTAATAGATTAACATTAGCAACTGCCGATGAAATCTTACTTAAATTATCGGAGATGAAGACTGAGAAAATATTGAATATTACTCAAAAAATAATAAATGGGTCTATTGAAAAGAATAGTTGTTAATTTTATAAAATGGTAATAAAAATTATCCTTTTATAAAATATTAATAAAAAAAAATTTGATAATATTTATTATTTTATTGTTATAACTAAGGAGTTTTTCCAAAGAGCTGTTCTCCAGCGGTTAGAGTTAATATATTATGAAATATATTTATAATAATATAATTATGAATAAATACATTTCTTATTCTTTCTAAAAATAACCTAGCATACAAAATCAGCTTTTTTTTATTTTTACCATTTATAACCAACTAATGCACCAAATAAACCACTTGATAATGAAATAATACCAGTGCTAAATAAACCAACGCCTAAAGGAACAGATGCAACAATTCCAGTAAGAATTCCGACACTAGAACCAATAATTGTTCTATAATATGAATATTGGTATTGTTGTGCATCAAACAATTCATTTTCACTTTTAACGATATTTTCTTTTAAAGAAGCATTTATAGTCTCTGCATACCAAATATCATTTTCTTGTTTATTAACAATTTTATGTAATTTATCAGATAAATTAACGACATCTTTCATATCATTTTCAATCGATAATAAACGTTGATTTGTATAATATTCGGTATCCATTTCTCTTACAAGACTTTTATCATCTGCTGGTAAAGGTATAAGTTTTTGGTCAATAGATTTATATTTATCTTCCCAATAAATTAATTCTTCGGCAGGAGTAAGCATCATTCTTATTTATTAAAATATAAGAAAAAAATCTATAAGTGGATAAAAATAAAATTCAATATAAAATTTGATAAAAATAAAAAAAAGTGATAAAATTTATAACTCAAATAAAAAAAAATGCAATCAAATATCGAAATACGTTCAAACTGGCTCTTAGATAATTCTGTTAATATCAATAAATTTATTATTGATGAAAGGGATTATATTAGAAATAATATTAGAATAATTTCAAGAAATAAAATCTTACATATTTTAGAAGGCATTTTCTTAGTTTTCTATTATCGTAGATATATTGAATTTATCGATAATAATGAAACTTTTATATTAGCAAAAGAATTATTCCAATCTATAAGAGAATTATGGAATGATTTATTAATAGTATCTAAAATTGATAATTTTTATCAAAATATACTTAATAATACTGTTGATGATTTACCATTAATATTAGAAGAATTAGATATTAATTTTTCTAATTTTAAACACTTATCAAATGGTTATTTTGTAGAGAGTATAGATGAAAATATTCGCACAATTGTAAACACTTATATTAATAGAGATTTTGGCGATAATTGGAATACACCAAATATTGAATTTAAAAAACCTATTGGTATTATTCAAAATCCTTTTTATAATGTAAATGGTAGAGACAATAATATTGTTGAAGAAAATAGAATAAATGAAAATATTGCAAATGAAGAAGGTAATAATAATGGAATTATTAGAAGATTAGTTTTTGAAGAAAATGTAAATAATAATCAAAATAATAATCAAAATAATAATTTACCACGTCCAAATATCCAAGTTCGACCTAATTTAATTGTAAGAAATTTTATGATGGATAGTAATGCAATTAATTATACACAAAATTATACAATTAATGCTAATAGTGTTTATTCTTATAATTTAACAATTAATGTTGGAAATAGAATTACAAATATTGTTATACCAGTTCCACTTAGAAATTATGGTCCATATCCAGCTAATAATAGATTACAAAAATCGCAGCAATTCTATATAAATAATTTTGCATCTCGTGATTTAGAAAAAAGAATTGATTCAGCGATGAGTGTAAAAAGAAAAATCGAACATTGTAATCAAAACTATTCTTCTGGGGAATGCATGATATGTTTAGAAAACACAGATAGTAGATTATCTTGTGGTCATGGTTGTCACCAAGAATGTTTGATTCCTACTATGGAAATGAAGTGTCCTATGTGTAAAAAAGAAGTTGAATTAGAAGACGATGTAGCTAAAGAAATATTTAAAAAAAGAATATTAAGTGGCAAATCAGTTCCTGTAGTTCTAAATTTATGTGAAGAACCTGGAGTGACAAATATTATTAATTGGATCTAATTAACAGATTTTTATTTTTTATATTTCTCTGATATTAATTCATATGATATTATTGTTCCACATAATACTGTAGTAATAATAACATTTTCATATTTCCATTTTTTATTTTCATTTGGTTTTAATATTTCATCCAATTCATTATCTTTTTTACAAGATTGATTACTAATATTTTTATTTAATATTTCATTTTCAATTATTTCAGGTAATACTAAATCTGATTTATCATTTAAATTCGAAACTGCAAACTTATAAGCATATACAATTTTTGGATTACTACCAAAATTTGCTGAATATAATCTTATACGTGTATAAGCTTCTTTTAATTGTTCATTTGTAGCATCTTTTTGGACACCTAAAACTTCATATGGACATTGACTATTTAAGTTAAACCCAATTAAATTAGGTGTCACTGTAATCATATTACGAGTAATTGATTTAGTGATACGCATTGAAAAAAATTTTGTATACATTTTATTATCTTTAATTTAAAAAAGTATTTAAATAATCAAATCAATTTTTTTATAAAATTTGATATTAAAATAATAATATGAATTTTATTTTTAAAAATCATGGAAAAATTATATCCAATATTTACTAAAAAAATTAAAATTAAAAAATCGAATGTATCAATAGATATATCTGATTTTAAAAATACTAATAAAATGAATGAGTCTATAGATACTAATACAGATATTGTTGTAAAAACACTAAAAAAAGTATTTGGTTTTGATTCATTTAGAGAACCACAAGAACAAATTGTTCGTGATGCGGTGTCTTCAAACATTGACCAATTTATTATGATACCAACTGGTTCTGGAAAATCATTATGTTTCCAATTACCGGCTCAAATTCAAGGTGGTATTACGGTAGTTATCTCGCCATTAAAATCATTAATTCATGACCAATTAGAAAGCATGAATGAATCGGAATTAGACAATAATACTCAAAAAGTCAAATCAGTTGGATTATATTCTGATATAAGTATGATAGAGAAACATGCGATATTAGATGAAATAATAAATAATGAAACAGATTATCGATTATTATATACTACACCGGAGACTATCGATAAAAATGATGAATTTATTGAAACATTAGACTATTTATATAAGAATGGACGTCTTACAAGATTTGTAATTGACGAAGCACATTGTATAAGTTTATGGGGCAATGATTTCAGATATTCATATCGTAAATTAGGTGTATTAAAAAGAAAATATGAAAATACGCCTATTATGGCACTTACAGCTAGTGCAACCAATCAAGTGCAACAGGATTTAATTTATTTATTAAATATTCAAAATGCAAAGAAATATACCAAATCATATTATCGTCAAAATTTGAAAATATCAGTATTTAAAAGAGATAAAACAACATTTAATACTGTAGTAAATAAAATTACAAATGATTATATAAATCAAAGTGGTATCATTTATTGTATTTCACGTAAATCCTGTGAAAAAATTGCAAATGATTTAAAATCAAATGGTATTAATGCAGAGGCTTATCACGCCGGATTAAATACAAAATCACGAAAATTAATTCAAAATCAATGGAAAGTTGGCATTATACCTATAATAGTTGCAACGATTGCTTTTGGTATGGGTATTGATAAACCAGATGTTAGATTTGTAATACATTTTAATATGCCATCTTCATTAGAAAATTATTATCAAGAAATTGGTCGAGCTGGTCGTGATGGTTTAGATTCAGACTGTATATTATATTATTCTTTACAAGATAAAATAATTGCTGAAAAAATGTTAAAAGGTAATTTTATGTCTAAGAATAGGCAATATACGAATCATCAAGTTGATAAATTAAGCACTGTTGTTAAATATGCCGAAAATATGGTAGATTGTCGTCATAAACAAATTTGTAATTATCTGGGTGAATTACGCAATATTAATAATTGTATTTCATGTGATAATTGTAAAAAAAATAATAACACAATCACTATCTCAAATAATATAGATATAACAAAGATGGTAAATGTTATAATAGATTCAATTATGAGTGGTGCATTAACAAAACAACAAATTAAAAATAGATTATTGAAACATGAATCATTTGAAATATATAAGACAAATTTTAATAACGATAATTTACTATTTGATAGAATATTTAATTATCTAATTGTTAATAAATATATGAAAGAAAAATTAGTTAGAAATGATTCTGGTTTTTGGACTGAGAATTATCAATTATATTCCAAATGTAAAAAAATTATCAATAATGAAGATAATATATCTATTGAATTAGAAAAATTAAAATTATAAAAATTTGATAATTTAGCATATTTTTTATTTTAAATTTTAAAAAATGCCCGGAAAACATCGTAATCGTAATCGTAATAGAAATAAAAATATTAAAAATTCGGCAAATGCTGAAAATATTAATATTAATTCTACTATAGAATTTCCAGTTTTAAATGAAACTGTTATAAAAGAGTCTATAAATGATAATAAAAACTCGGTATTATTAAAAATAAATAATACTGTATCGAATACATCATTTAATGAATTAATGATAGTTTATAAAAATACTCAATATCATACTTCAAACAAAAGAGATATGGAATATTTAACAAATATACGAAAATTAGTTAATTTTTATGTAAGTAATTTTCAATATGGGATTCCATGTTTTCGTTGTGCAAAAAATAATACTGATGACGAAGAAATTAAAAATACTCTAACTAAATTAATGAATCATTTACCAATTAGTGAAAGAAAGGCATTAATTGATAATAATGTAAATATGATGATACAAAACTGTATTGATTCAAGTAGTCATAATTTAGAAATACATAATGTTCCTTTATTTATGTTAGATTTAAATCCAATTCCAGGTATAGGTATTACTGAAAATAAACTTAGTTTTACACCAATAAATAGTTATATTTTACATGAATTTTTTAAATCAGCTGGACCTATAAATATGATGATGCAAGCATCAGATAATACCTATTTTATATGGTATGAAAGTGATGAGACTGCAATTGCAGTATATAATTATCTGAATGAAAAAGGATGTAAAATTGATAATAATGAATTAAAATTTAAATTACGAATTAGAGAATCCAGTAAAATAGCTTGGAGCAAACCAGTAAAAAATTTGATTAATTAAGTATTATTATATTTTATTTTAAAGATAATAATAATTATAATTTTAAAATATGTTAGATTTAGTTATTGAATCACAACCTAAAACTATTAAAAAAAAAATTATAATTAGAAAAAATACTAACGATGTTGAACAGAAATTATCAGAACAATTTACATCATCATTAAATTTAAATAATGATTATAATAATTTTAAATCAACCGAAAATTTAAATATGAATAATAATTCAGAAAATAATGTTAATCCCCCAATTATTAAAGTTAAAAAACAAATTAAAAAGCCAATATTAAAAAATAATAAAATTATTAGTAATAATAATGATTTATTAAATACAGCTGAATTAACATATGATTTAAATATTAAGAATGAATTTTTAGTTAATTTATCATTACACAATAAGACTATTAATTATAATTTGATTAACAAATTACCACAATTACGTATAAAAAATACTAATCTAGTGAATATGAATGATGAAGTGGACGATTGTGATGAAGAAATAAATGAAACAAATATTAATAATGATATTGATGATATAGATAAAGATAATCTTGAAATGGATAAAATTGGTGATAAAAATTACTATTTTGATTATGATAAGGGTATTATATATAATTTAAAATTTATTGAAGTCGGTCATATTGATGAATACGGTGAAATAAATTTAAATGATGATTAATATCTTATATTTTTTTATTTTGTTTCTTTTTTTCTTTTTCTTGTTTCTTTTTATTCATACTATCTTCTTGTTTCTTTTTTTCTATTTCATTAGCTTTATTATGATTAATATTATTTGTTTCTAATTCTTCAAATAATTCATCGCTTTTATTTTTATATTCATCTGCAGTTAATGGACGATTTAAAGAGCTTGTTGTTTTTAATTTATCATTTTCAGTAAATTCAGTATTATTAGAATTATTTTTATCATTACTTTCATTATTGGATTGATTTTCATTTAAATCAGTATTATTATTTTGTAATATTTCATTTGATTCTGTATTATAATATTGATTCATATTATTAGATTCATTATCATTTTTATATGATTTAGATATACTTTTAGCAAATTCGGTAGCAGTTAATAACGAAAATAAAATAAATCCAGATAACATTTTACCATATTTTTCAAGTAAAGAAGCAATAATACCTTTATTTTCTGGTTCATCAAAATTTAAATAACTAGGTGCATAATCTTTAGCATATTTAATAACTGTAAATACATCTAAGAAATAAATTATTTTAAAAGCCAACCCTAAATCAACAATATGACCTTCTAAAAGAGATAATGCTGTAGTTAATGAAGTAATAATAGCTAAAAATGTTCTACCATCTCTAAGTGCTCTAAAAATAATAATAACATTAGGTAATAAACCTATAAAAGGAACAGAAGCTAATACAAATAAAATTATATAAATCCAATCTAATCTTTTATGATAATCTTGCATTAAGTTATCGTTTATAAGACATTCAAAAAAACCTCTATTTCTACATTTATTTGGTTCAACAATATCAGTAGTTTCTTGTGAATTATCTGGATTCGGTTCAGTATAATTACCATCTGGTAAATTATCATATTCTTTTTCTTCATCACTTCTATTATCAATTTCAGTATCTATATATTTAAAATTACCATTATCAGTTTCTAAACTTTCCGTAATAGAACCTGGTTCAATTAAATCTTCAGTATCATCATCATATTTTTCAATATTTTTTATTCCACTATCATCTAAATTAATACCATTATGAGCCATATCTCTTAAAAAATCAATAGTATCATCATTAGTATAATCTGCAGAATTATTATAAATAGTTTCATATGGGGGTGGTGGCGATTCATTAATCATTAATGGGGCTGATGGTTGAAAAGTAGATTTAGGTAAGGGTTCGATAGATAATTGATTTAAAACTTGTTTATCAATATCAGGAAATTCCGGAACTATTGTATCATTAATAATTTTTTTAATTTGACCTTCACCGCCAAATTGTTTTAATACTTTTAAAATTTTATTGGCTTCATTTTTATTTAATTTATAATCTTTATATTTCATATTTTGTAATTTAGATAATTTAATAGCATCTGTATCATTTGAATAATTAAGTTTAATTAAATTATTAATATAACTTGAAAAATCATATAATTCACTTGATAATTCAGGTAAATTTTTTAGAATAAATTTACGGTCGTCCATATTAGAAATATCTTTCATAATTGTTTTTATTAAAAATTTATAATCATCCATTTAAATAGTTAATATATACTCAGAATAAAAAATTATTTAAAATTTTCACAACATTAAATTCTATAAAATGAGTATTGAAAATAATTATGAAGAAACAATATTTGAATTGGCCAAACAATGTTATACTAAATTTAAATTTTATCCAATTAGTTTATCAAATTTAAAAGATACATTAAATAATGTGGAAAGAGACTTAGTATCAATAACACCATTTGATGCATGGGATACTATCGAAATTTTAAAAACTATAAATAGAGGAAAAATTCCAATATATAAAAGTATTGATTTATGCCCAGAATACACAATGATACATCATCCGAAAAATTTACTAAAAGAAATTAGCTTGAAAAGTAATAGATTATTAAATGAGATTGAATTATATAATACATATAATAATAAGTTAATTAACTATTATAAAAAGTATTTATCAAATGATTTTATGGTAAAATATATTTTTAAATTAATTAATATAGATACACCTAAAAATATATTATTTATTGATACTTCTTTACAATATTCGATTGAAAGTTTAAGTTATCAAGTATTATATGATATATTATATAATAAAAAGATTAATACAGAAATTATTAGCACAAGTAATTTTATAAACGAAGATATTAATAATAAAATAAAAAATAAATTTTATGATTTAGTTATATATGGTAATATATCAAAATCTATAGATAATTTAGATGAAGTTATAAAATATTATAAACAAAATGAGATAGTTGGTATATATGCAAATGATATTAATGCAAATAATAATATATTATGTAATAGAGTCAAATTATATATGTCTTTATTTGTAAAAGAAATATTTAATACAGTAGATTTTGTATATACTTTACAAATTAAAACTAAAAGTGATATAAATGAACATTTGGAAACTTTATTTAAATATGCATCTCAATGCGAAAGTATCATTGAGTTAGGTGTTCGTAATATAGTTTCTTCATGGGCATTTGCACGTGGATTAATTAATAATAATTCAAATAAAAAAGTATTACTAATGAATGATATAGAATATTGTGATGCAGAAAATTTTATTTTAGAAGTAAATAATTATGGTATATCTGCAAATTTTATACAAAAAAATGACCTCGAATTAGAAATAAATGAAACTTATGATATGACATTCATTGATACATGGCATATATATGGTCAATTAAAACGTGAATTGGAAAAATTCAGTAAAATAACTAAAAAATATATAATTATGCATGATACTACAGTAGATGAAGTATATGGTGAATCAGTAAGATTAAATTGTAATATAAAAAAACAAAGTGAAGAATCCGGTTTTTCCGAAATAGAAATAATTAAAGGTTTAGGCCCTGCATGGATAGAATTTTTAGCGGAAAATCCAGAATGGACTTTAAAAGACCGTTATTATAATAATAATGGTCTAACTATTTTAGAAAGAAAAATTTGATTTAATTAAAAATAGTAAAATAAATTTATAATTTTTAGTATGTCTTCAATTAATTCAAATATTAATAAAAATCAATATTTACATCATGATTCAGATACTGATGTAGATTTTGACTCTGACGAAAGTGATTATGATTATTATTTAGATTCAGAATATGAATCAAATAACTCAGATAATGATGAAGAATTAGATTTAGAAAATGATAATAATTATTTTTAATTCATCCATGGATATTTATCTGGATAACCATTAACTTTATATAATGCAGCATATTCTGTAATTTCATTTATAGGTTGAGAATATAACATATGTCTTCCAATATAATAAAATTCATTGTGAATTGGTTCTGTAATGTTAAATGTTTGTCTTAATTTAACAATTTTAGGAAATAAACTTTTATATTCAGTATATTCTAATAAAAACTTACGTTTGCAACATTTATCTATTATATTTTCAAAATCATTATCATAATTACAATTAATAAATGAATCACATATATCTTTAATACTAATATCTTCAGTTTCATAATTTATTTTATAATCTGCTAATTTATTGATTAAATCATTACGTTTTTTATTTTTTTTATTAATTTTATTTTGCTCAATATTCGCTTTTTTTAATTTTTTTAAATTAGATAATTCAATTATTTTATCATGTATTTCATTGTCATTTATATCATATTTAATCTTGAAAACTTTTAATATATCATCTATTAGATAAAGTTTAGAATATGAATTAGGTTTAATAGCACAATTACCATATGTAGATGTTAAATTAACAAAATCTTTTTCTGATAAAAAATACTTGTTTTTAGCATCTGTTTTTGTAATTTTATTACGAATCATTAAAATAAAATAATAAATTATTTTTATAATTTTATTGTAAAAACTTGTTTTGAATATAATTCCAACTATGAATACCAAATATTAGAATATATATATATATATTTTTCAGTTCATAATTTAGTAGTCATTTTTCTAATTTAAATAATAATAAAGTTTAAATATTAAATTTTTATTAAGTAAAAAATAAATTTATCCACTAATAGATTTAAAATAAATTAAAACATTAAAAAATTGATAAGTTTTTGAAAATACAAAATTTATAATAACTCACAAAAAAATGGTTTATATTGAAGAATTAAATAATTCAATGGATAAATATACGTCAGAAATGATAAGACAAATTGATGAAAGTGCTTATAAGTTAAAAGATGATACTCATCCACATAAATTTAATGTATGTCATAAATTCGATATAAAGTATATAATTACATCGAGTTTAGAATTATTGGAAAAATTAAAATCTAATAATGAAAGTTCAATGTATGATTTATTATTAAAATATAATGAATATATTGAATCGATACCTGTATCAAAATATTTAAAATTAGATACTAATTTATATACTTTTTCAAAATCACATGGATTAAAATTATAATACATGATGATTTTTATTTTATTATAATTTTGATTTTAAAATTTCTAATGTATCTTTCCATGATTTTACTGATGTAGCAATTACTCGTGAATCATTACCTATTTCAAAATCATTACCACCTTCGACTATTTTATCACCAAAAAAGTATATAAAATCATATTGAGATTGAATAAATTGTAAACAATAACGTTTGTCCCATCCTTTAGGAAACACATCAATAGATATTTGCCCACCAATACTAAAAATTAATTTGTCGCCGAATCTTTCGCGAAGTTTATTACATAAATTAGCGCGTATATTGTAAATTTTGTCATATACGTCAAACTCATCGCGTTCTTTTTGCGAGCAACTACGACCAATTGGACAAATATTCACAAGACCATCGCGCAATTCAATGAATGTTCCACGTTTAAATGGCAATTCAATCTTCGATAATTCTGCCAAGACCACGTTGATTAATTCTTGATAATATTGTTCGCCAATCTCATCAAGTAAATTTATCTTATGATATGGTGCATTAATTTGATGGTCAAATATCGAAACTAACCCATTTTGTGTAAATAACCATTTAAAATACATTGCTGATTCTCCTAATTGTTCAAGCATCTTTGGTAAATCACTTCCTGAAACTGTTGCTAAATCATATTTTTTAGACAATTCTCGTAAAACATCACACATTTCTGGCATGACTTTACCACGAGAAACAGACAAAGTATTATCTACATCAAATAATAATAATGATTTATTGGACATATAATTTATAAAATTTGATAAATCTATAAATTAAAATTATATTAGTTAAAATTTATTAAAATGCCAAATTATTGTTATAATTATTTAATTGTATATCATGATTCTAAATTAAAATTAGAATGGTTAGAAAATATAGCTTCAGATGAAAAATTATGTGATACTATAATTCCAATAGAAAAAGACGATGATGCATGGGATTTATGGGGTTGTAAGTGGGATATTACATATAAAGAATGTAATTTTGATAAAAAAGGTAATTTATGTATTAGTTTTGATACACCATGGAATCCACCTAAAAAAGTTATAAATAAATTAATATCAATGGGTTTTAATTGTCAATTATTTTACTATGAACCTGGATGTAATTTTGCAGGTATATTAACAGATGATAATGATATATATATAAATTCCATACCAGATAATAAAGATGAATTATATGAAATAGTTCCAAAGAAATTAATATATTTATTTGGCATTGATTTAGATATTGAAAATTTATCTGATTCAGATGATGATAATGATATAGTTGAATAAAAATTTGACTATATTTTTTTATATATTTTTTTTTATTAGAAAAATGAGTAAAAAAGATATATTAAATACAATGAATTCATTAATTTCACAAAAACATTGTTTGATGTGTAAACATTATGTAAAAAGTATAATACCAAAAGACAAAGGAACTTGTTTAAAATTAGACGAATATCCTGCATATTTACATTCTGCAACTGCATGTGGAGGTAATAAGTTTGAATTAGGAGGTAAAAATATGAAAGAATATTTTGCGTTATTAACAAATATGAATAAACGTAAGTAATAATATAAATACAATGAATTCAAATATGATTGATATATTACATTATTTATTAGTGGTTTTTATAATATTTGGAACAATAATATTTGATTCTTTTATTTTAATTTATTTAAATGTTCTATTTAATATACTTGTAATATTACAATGGCAAATACTAGGTTATTGTATTTTATCTAAAGCATCTGGTCGAAATGATGAAAACAAAGATTCTTTTACAGTTCATGTATTACAAGATATATTGAAAATACCTATTTCAAATAAAAAATTTGTAGATAATGTAATGAGTTATGTATTTGTTTTATTACCAATTATATATGGTATATATAAAATTCATAAAAAAGGTTATTTAAATTAAAATAAATTTATTAATTATTAATTTATTTTATTTTTTAATTATAAACTGATAAAGTTCTAGCAGATGGTTCATTTGTATTTGTCCAATTTGGCAACCAAAAATGTGGAATTACATGAACAACATCTTTTCCAAATAATCTTTCAAACTCTTGACGATAATAACTGGTTTCATAAGAAGTTGTTGGCATATGTTCATATTGAATTGTTGTATCAGCTTTAATATTTTTTTCAATATATTCTTGCACTGTTTTATACCAACTTTTTTCAGTGGTTGATACACCATCACTAAATGCTTCTTTTACACGATATAATACTTGACCTGGTAAAAAAGGTAAATTTACATTATCTAAATTGCCGGCATAATTATATGCATCACGAATTAATTGTTTTTCCATTTGAATACCTTTAATTGGTCTTTTTAATACAGGGTCTATTGATAAATATAAATCAGTAAATTGTTTATCTAAAAATGGCAATCTAGCCTCTAAGCCCCAATGTGATATATTTCTATCTACACGCAAGCCATCATATAAATGTATTTCGCGAAGAATACGTATATTATCTTCTTGTGCTGATTCATCGGATGGTGCATAATAATTATATAAATAACCCATTTGTGCTTCATCAGCACCATCACCATTTAATAAAACTTTGATATCAGTATTTTCACTAATATATTTTGCTAAAAGGAACTGAAATGTGCTTGCACGAATAGTTGTTGTATCATATGTTTCACAAGTTTTAATAATATCGGGGATAGCAGCTAATGCTTCTTCTTCCGATACATATATTGTTGTATGTTCTGAATCAATATGTTTAGCAACCATTTCAGCATATTCAATATCTGTCCCCCCTTTCATACCAATCGTAAATGTTCTAAGACGTTTCCCTTGTATTTTTAAATATCTTGATGCAATTGATGCTACTAAACTACTATCTAAACCACCACTTAATAAGCAACCTAAAGGTCTATCAGTAATCATACGCCTTTTAACAGCATTGTTTAAAGTCTGAACGATAATACTATATAAATTAGTATTTACAATTGGTTTTTTAGAAGAATTTTCTGTAGTTCTTAAAAAACTCATTAAACTGCTTTTTGATTCTATAATAGGTTTATGTAAAATAGTAATACTTTTTAAATACGATTCATATTGAATATCATCTGTAATTAAATCAATTTTAATTATATCACCACCTGATAATCTTTTAACTTTTGTTTTATCAATGTTTGATAATTTTGAAATACCGGATAATAAACTTGAAAATACAATTGCATTATCATCAATGTTTAAAAACATAGGACGAACAGAGCTATTATCAACTGATAACCAAATATATTCTGGTTTATTATTATTATACTTTACAATAGATAATGCATATTCACCATTTAATTCATTGTTCAAACGAGTAAAATCGTAATTAAATGTTTGAAATAATTTAAATATACTATCAACGTCATTTAATGAATTTTGAATATTGTATTCATTACATAATTCCTTATAATTATAAATTTCTCCATTACATAATACATAATATGAAATATTTTTATTTTCATAAATAAATGGTTGGTCTGCTAAATGTGATGTATTAATAATAGCTAAACGGTGAAACATTAATACCGAATTATCATTAGTAATAGTTTTTGTTCTTTCTGGACCTCTTGGTTTAATAGTGTATCCTGCTTCAAAAATATTAGATAATTGAGTAAATGAAATTGAATCTTTTTTAGAAATATAGCCAAATATACCACACATTATAATTTAATAAACATATTATTAATCTTTAAATATAAATTATAATATTTACAACTATAAATTATAAAATAATATTATTGAAAATTACGATAAATAAGCTAATATTGAATTAATTGATAAATTATTATATATAATCCTGTAAATAATAAGTCTGTAGGTCATCTATTTATGTTTTTTGAATCATGTCTGACTAATATTACTGTATAATTTGATTGATGATTTACGGTGATTTTAGTAAATAAGATATATTAGACATTAATAAATGCGAACGCATCGTATAATGTTTTTTGAATCAAGTCTAACTAATATTACCGTATAATTTGATTGCTGATTTACGGTGATAATATTTTTTTATAATAATAGCCATTTAGATAATTGCATATTACTTTTTAAAATATCTTTTTTATTCATTCTTTCAATCCAATTTAATTTAGGTCTTAATCGTATGGTATTATAAAATAAGGGTATAAAATAGACATCTGGATTTATTTGTGTATTCATTTGACTAAATAACATAGATTCGTTTAAAAATATGTTATTATTATCTTTTAATAGACCAATATAAATAGGTGTTATAATATTTGAATAATTTGGTAAAATAGAATTAAAATATTTATTAACACCATTTTTAAAAAGAATAGAGTTTTGAAAGGTATCAATATTTTTAAGAATAAAATTTTGACATTCAACTGCAATTGGATTATTTTTTTGACAAGCAATATAATCATCACTTAATCCATCAAAATCTATAAAATTCATATTATTTTTTGTTAAAGTAATAAATTTATTATTTTTATAAATAGGAATAGTATCTTTTATAGATTTAATTAAAATAGTATCTGCTGGCATCCAATAACCACCATATTTTACCAAAAGAGCATATTTAATAAAATTAATTAAAACATAATCATTTTTAATTTTAATAACAAAATCTTTATTTTTAAAAAAATCAGGTAATAAACGATACAAATCATCTTGATTAAAAATAATAACTGTAAAATCTCTATTAGATTTATTATTTATAGAATCTAAACAAGCTTCAATAAGTCCAGGTGTAGGTTGTTTAAGACGTCTAGAACCAAAATTTTCCCATTCAGTTGCATTATATTCATACGGATTATATACCCACATAATCGGTTTATAATTATTTTTTAATAATTCATCTAAATTATTGATATTAGATTTAGAATAACCTCCAAAGAATTTTTCAATTCTTAATTTAGAAGGTAAATTAAACTCAAAAGATACAGCTAATATAATGACTAATAAAATAATAATATGTTTCATTACTTTTTTTATATAATATAAATAGGTAATATAATTTCGTTAAAGTAAAGCAAGAATTTTATAAATTGTATAATAATTATAAAATGTTTGTCCCAGATTCTAAAGTAATAAATAAGCAATTAATAGATGCAATTGAACATATATTTTTTATAACATCAACTGAAAAATTACCTTTAAATATACTAGTTCCTATGTTAAAAATGGAATTTAAAAAAAATTATGAACCAATCTATTATAATAAAAAAATACGTAATATAAATTATTATATAAAAAAAAATCATAAATCAATTTCTAATTATATAAAAAAATATACAGATTTTAAGTTAGAAGAGTCTAAAACAGAAAATCAAATTTTTATATTAGCAAAATTGGTTGAATTATAAACAAACTTTAGAGTCTTTAGTTATATCAACTCTAATTCCATCGATAGCTTCGCTATTAGATATTCTTCGAATACCATCATATAATAATTTTTGTTTAATATTTCCACTTTCTTGATAAACTTCAATTGGTGGTAATGTAGATGATAAAGTATTACTCCAATAACTATTCCATCCATAAAATTCAGGATTTTTAGGTCCAAATCCTATAGCATTATTATGTGTTGGTGGAAATAAACCATTATATGTAAATGGTTTTTGATTTTCAACTTTAAATCCTTCTCTTCGTGTAAGACTCATTACAATTATAGAAAAAAGAAATAAAAAAAATACGATAATAATATGTTTCATATAAATATAATTATATAATAATCAAATATTATTATGTTTAATCAAATCTAACTAATATAGAGTTTTTGCTTTGAATATCAGTTTTCAATTCATTATTAATAGTTATTTTAAAATCTTCATCTAATTCAATTTTATATATTAAATATTTTTTACCTTTCATATATTTTTCTTTAGATACTAATTTATAATTACGTGTTTTTAAAATCTGTCTTAAAATTGTTACAAGGTCTTTTTCATCTTTAATATCTAAATAATGTTTAAATTTACATGGCAAATAACATTCACTTAATTTATCACGAATTAAATTCATATTTTCAATAGTTCTAATATTTTGTAAATCATATTTAGTAAATGTGTAATTCTGATTCAAATCACTTATACCATATAATTTTAAAATATGATTAAATAATTCATCATCTGGAATTTTTTTAAATAATTGGTCTTTTGCCATTTGTAATATATACTAATATATTTTTTTATTACGATATATTACGTATGTTTATTTAGAATCTTTTGCAATCTTATCTACTTGGTCATTATAAAAACTAATAGAATCTAAATTATTAGTATGACTTTTAACTTTTAAAAAATCAATTTTATAATTTATTGAATTAATTGTTTTCTTAATATCAATAAATAAATCAAGATTTTTTTTACTATTATCTAATATATTATAATTATTGTCAAACCATTTTTTAGAATATTCTTTTATTGATTTTATACAATAATCTGAATCACTTACAATAATCACCTTGTTAAATCCTAATTTTTTTATATCTATATCTTTTATATATAACAATCCATGTAATATAGCAGATAATTCATTTCTATTATTAGTCGATGATTCGAATGAATAACTATATTTATAGTCTATTTGCGGTATTAAAACACCGTAAGAATGCTTATCTAAATTTTTTTGATAACTTCCATCAGTAAATATATAGAGTGATGTATTATCTAAATTATTTTCCATTTTTTCATTATTATAATATACAATTGCAGAATTCATATCTGTAAAAGATTTATATTCAGCCCCTTTAAATCCTTGTATTTGTTGTTTTGCTTCTTCCCAAGTATTATAAATACCTGGTTTAATACCCTTTCTAACTGAATAATATTTCATAATTTTAATTAATATATTGATTTGTTTTTTTAAATAATATAATAATTATAAGAATATTTTATATTTTTTTCTATTTTTATATTATAAATATGCCAAAGAGTCCAACTAAAACTTCTCCTAAATCTTCTCCAAAAAAGAAGGGTATTTTATTGTCTGATAAACCAGAAGAAATTGAAGCAAAGGCTTTAGCAAATAAAAGAGCTGAAGAATTAGGCACTAAATGTAAAGAAATTCGTAAATATGCAAGTGGTGTTATCGGTGTTTATTTTGAAAATGGTAAATTTCAATTTATTAGAGGTGCTACTAAAGAATATTTAGAAAAAGCTAGAGCAAAACGTGGTTCAAAATCTAAATCACCTTCTCGTAAATCTCAATCTGGTGGTAAAAATGATGATATGAGTAAATTTTATAAAAAACAAAAAGGCGGTGATGATATGTCTAATGAAATGGATATGGATTCTGAATTAAGAAAAATGGGTCGTAGAAGACGTTCTCAACGTGCAGGTAATCAACAACAAAAAAAGAAGGTTTCTCTTAAAACTGCAGTTCGTTTATTAAGACAATATTATTCTGAAAAATATGACCAATAAGGGAGATATCTCCCTTTATAACCCACTTTTAATTAAAGGTTCTACCTAACTCACTCCTTTAAAACCTAAGTTATAATTAAATTTATTGATATTTAAAATTATCTATAAAATTAATTTAATTACCAAATCTATTTTTCTTCTTTAATAATTAATGATGCTTCTTTATTAAGAGGTTCTAATATATTATTTATTTGTTTTAATCTTTTATATAAGTCTTTTAATTGTGTATCATTACACCACCATCCATAAATTTCAAGATTATTTATAAAAATACTTATACTAATTATATTTTTATAATTATATTTTATTTTATTATAACCTAAAATTTCTCCTATTTTTTCATGAACTATATTTGTTGCAAGTTTTCCTTTATTATATCTATTTTGCGCTTCTTGTTCTAACCATTCAATATTATCTTTAATTAACTTGCTTTTAAAATCTTTTTTATTATAAATATAAATAGTATCTTTATTACGACTATTATCATATAATGCACCTATATACACACCAATATTATTAATTGTATTTATTTTATTTAATAATTTATAAATAGGTAATGTATATTCTTTAAATTCAAAATCTTTAAAATATTGTCCTCTATTATTCCAGTCTAAATTAGCAATTTTATAAAACTGAGTATTATATTTATAACCATCAAATAAAAAACCTCCCGGTCTAAACCCATTTGATATCAAATAAATATCATATGCAAATATTTCTTTATCATTACCAACATATTCAATCGGAATTTCTCCTAATATTTTAAAAATTTTATTAAATAACTTTTTTGTCATTTAATAAAATAAAATTATTATATGTATGTTAATTAATTGATTAAGTATTACAACTAAATACACCCGATTCGATATTTCTAGCCTTTTCAGACTCTGATAATTTAATATTTTTAAATATTTCACGAATATAATTATCATCAATTGTCATTAAAATAGGATTACATTCATGCAAATACATATTATTTAATGTATCTAATTGATAATCAATTGGATAATACGATTGTAGGATAATATCCTTATCAACTATTTTTTTATATTCTTTCGCCCACATTGTCGAAGATTTCTTGGGTAAAACAATTGCTAATTGTTCTAATGGAGAATAACGGATATCTTTCTCGAATTGAGCCGGATAAACTCTTTTAGACATATATTGAACTAATTCACGCAAACATGGACTAGCTCTATAAGGATAATACCATGAATAACTTGGACAGTCATTAATATAATATTCTAAATTCCATTGTAATCCTTCAATATAACATTTACAAATTTCATTTATAAATGTCTTATTTTTATGAATATTATTAATATCCATATAATAATTATAATACTGGTCAATCCATTTATCACTACCTAATTTAATATTTGTAATTGGATTATAGTATGGATAATAATTAATTTTTTCTAATTCTAATTCAAGATTATCATTAAATTTTAACCATGGTCTTTTATTATCAATAAATGCCTGATATTTTGATAAATATTCATTTTCTTCACTAAACAATTTTGAAAATATTTGTTTTAAAAATATGAAATTAATTTTATTATTGTTATCAATTAAATAATTATGATTAACTTTGAATATATTAATATAAATTTTAATTAAATTATCAACTGATTCAGTCGATAAATCAATACCTACGATTGACGGTAAAAAATCATTTCCAATTAAGAAACATAATGTAATATAATCAACTATAATACGTTGTTTTTCAATTTTAAGTTTTTCATCTAAACCTTCGTTCATAATATTATCCATTTTATCAAATAATTGGTTTTTAAATCCATTAACATCAAAATAGAGGAAACCATCTTTTTTATTTTTATGATTACCAAAATGGACTATTTCACGTAATAAATATATATGTTTTTGACTACATAATGATAACATTATTAAATCAGCATCTAGACCATATATACATACTTTATTACAACCTTGTTCATCCATATTACGCAAATGTTTAAAAATTTTATGTTCACCTTCGCCAATATTCTGACAATCATCTAGAACAAAAGTAATACCTTTATATTCAATAGATTTTTTCAAAATATATTTTTTTAATTGATTACTTAACTTATACATAAATATAGTTCCAGGTGTAATACAATTAGTGTCGAAATCTTCTAAATAATGTTTTCCATTTTTAATGTAAACTTCTTTAATCATTTCTTTTTCTTTCACAGTTCTATATCTACGAATACGTTGCTGTTCCATTTTAGCACGAGGCGCGACACCATCTATTGCTAAATAAACCATTTTAGTAGGATTAACAATTTTTATTAATTTGTCTAAATAGTCATTAATTTCATTATATATTAACGATTCGAATTTTGTATCAATACTATCATCTAAGTTTCCTTCTTTATCTTTTTTAATATAATGAGCCATTTCAGATTCATTTTCTTTACAAACTTTTCGAACACATGGATGTATTAAACAATTCATATCGAAATATAAATATTCAATATTAATTGTATTATTTGAATCAGTATCGATAGTTAATTCGTCAAAATTTGAAATAACATGTTTAAAATATTTTGGAATACCCATTTTAAATTTATTTATTAAAACATAAATTATTTTTAAATATATCAAATTTAATTGAGTTTTTTTAATATTTATTTAAAAAGATTACGTTATTTATCAATAATATATTTTATTAATAATGTCAGCCCCTCTAAATTTTAATAGTAAATGTATATTTCCTCAAATAGACCATATTGTATCACTAAAAGATGTTGAATATATGTCAATAGGTAAAGTATTATTTGATATAAAAAAATATGTATCAATTATGGCACATGGTTATGATACCGAAGATACTTTAATTTATTTTTATAATTTCAATGGTTTTTTATCAATTTTGGATAAATTTACTCAAAAACTAATCAATCATGATAAATATAGTAATCGTATTCGTAAATTAATATTATTTACAGTTATAGAAGGTGATGAAGTAGCATTTGATGAAGTAGACAAATATAAAAGATTAGTAGATAGATTTGATGTTATAATATGTCCAGTATCAATTTATACAAATGAGATTATAAGTAAATGGTTTGAAAAACATAATATAAAACAAAGATTACTATATGTTCCACATGGTATTGATAAACGTATATTTAATAATTGTGATATATTAAATCAGGATTTATCAAAACTAAATGGATTTAAATTTTTATATGTAGGAAATAATAGTTATAGAAAAAATGTATCTGCTATTGTAAATGCATTTAAAAAGGAATTTAAAGATGATGAAAATATTAAATTAATCTTGAAAATAAATAATATAATTGGTTTAGATATTGAAGATAATAAAAATATTATAGTAATTTCAGATGTGGATGAATTTGTATTATCTGATGTTTATAGAACAGTTGATTGTTGTGTATTTGCTACTAGATGTGAAGGGTTTGGATTACCTATTTTAGAATCATTAATGTGTGGAACACCTGTAATATCACCATATCATACAGGGTTAAAATCAATGTTTCCAAAAAGCGAGATAATTAGTGTAAATCATACTGAAGAAGAAATACCTGAAAAATATAGACACGAAATTTCAAATGGTAAGGGTAAATGGTATAATGTAGATGAAGATGATTTAGCGAGTAAAATGCGTGAAACTGTAAAAAATAATCCAAAAAAAACGGAAAAATTTAAAAAATTTACAGATATGTTAAGAAATGATTTTAATTTTATGGAACATTATGGTGTATTATTTAATGATATTGGAAGAAAAACAAAACATTATTTAGAACATTATTATGGTAAAAAATATGATTTGGCCTCAAGAATATCAGGAAATATAATAAATGACCGTGATAATACATTATTAAAATTAGTTAGACATTTTGAAGGTAAACATCAAGAAAAATTAAGAATTTTATATAATAATCAAAATAGTAAATTAGACTTTTTAAAGAACTATTTTGAAGTAAAATTTGAATTTGCAGAAGAAGAATATCATTCTCAATGTGAAAAAGTAATCGATGATAATTGTAATAAATTCGATATTATTTATTTAGATTACGGAAAACCTGATTTTAATAGTGGTGTAGTTCCTGCTGCAAATGTATTAAAATGTATATCAGCTACATTATATAATATAAACCGAGAACTTATAGTATGTATGGACCATAATTTAAGTGTTAGAAATAAAGTATTTGGAAATGGAGAATTTGTATATGAATTATTTGATAGTTTATTTATGAAGCCATTTAGTCGTGATTATGTAGTATCTTATAAATTAAATAAAAAGAAAGAAATAATTCCATAAAAAACATTATGCGATAAAAACATATAAAAATTTTAACTATATTAATTTAATATAATATGGGTAAAATTGGTATTTTTGTTAAAAAACATGAAAGTATATTTACAAATGGTTGTGTTCAACAGGGTTATTTTGTTATGAAATCTTTAAGAAAAGCAGGTTATGAAGTTACCTTTACTACTATTGATAAAGATTATACCCAATTTGAATTATTAAATGAACCAATTATTAATGTATTAAGTTTAGACCAATTAATGAAATATGATACTTTTATTTTTAGTTCATTAGTTATTAATCAATTAGAATTTATTAGTTATCTTAAATTATTAGGAATTAAAGTTATTAATCAAATGGTCGGTAATTATTTTATTTTAAATGCAGAAGAATTTGTTTTTGGACATCATACTGGTGTAATTTCTACAATGGTTAATAAATATATTGATGAAATTTGGTTAATGCCTATGTATGAAAATTGTATTGAATATATTGCATCTATTACTGGAAAACCTGTTAAAATATCACCTTATGTATGGGATAATGAATTTATTCAAAAATATATAAATATTAAAGGTATTACGCCACAATATTTACCACCACCAGAAGATTATCAATCTAAACCATTAGATATTGTTATTATGGAACCTAATTTAAGTATTCATAAAAACTCTTTAGTTCCTCTTTTAATTTGTAATAAATTTTTTACTAAAAATCCTAATAAATTAGGTCAAATTTATGTTATTTCAAAACCATCACATAATGAAACTTGGAAAGACTCAATTAAACATCTCGAAATTGTAAAATGTAATAAAATCACATCATTTCAACGTATGATTTCATTGGAAGTATTTCATTCTTTACGTCAAAAGAATTCTAAGTTTGTTGTTCTTAGTAGTAATATACGTAATGGATTAAACTTTTTACATTTAGAATGTTTTACACTTGGTATTCCTATTATTCATAATTGTAAGCCATATGCAAAAAATGATTTATATTTTGATGATAATGATTCAATGATTGAAATTAATAAAGCTGTTGGTTATATGGAACAAATTCATAAAAAACCATATTCAATACCAAATATATTACCTTCAATTGTCAATCGATATCATCCAGATAATAAAATTAATATAACTGGTCATAAAACATTATTAATTAATATGTCCAAATCACCTAAAACAAAAATACAAGATTTAATACCATTATTATCATTAAATGATAATTTAAATGTAGATAAATTAGATTATGGATTAATTACTTATTTACATGAAAAAACTAAACCAAGTGTTGTTATTAAAAATTTGGAATTTATCAATTTAAATATTAATAAAAAATTACCAATTATATTTTATTATTCAAATAAAATTGATTTGGATGACTTTAAAATTAATAAAGATAAATATAATAATTTAGATATTAAATTTAATTTATTAGATGAATATACAAGCACATTAGCTATAAAATTTTATATAATAGGTAATAGTCCATATAAAAATACAGTATATTTCGATTCTAATAATATTTTATGTTTTAATTTTGTTGAATTATCAAATAAATTTAAAGATGAATATATTATTGCATCAACAAAATATGAAAATCATTTAGATAAAATTGATTTAGAAAAATATAAGAATAAACCAAAAGATTTAAAAGAACAAAAAGACCAGAATGATTCCAATGAAAGAATTGCTTATTTTGAATTATTAAAATCATTATTTAAATTATTAAATATTGAATATAAAAAAGAAGAACCAATTATTTTAGATACTAATATGTTAATTATTAAATCTAATAAACTTAAACAATTATGTAGAGCTATTTATACTAAATTTAATGGATTTAATGAAATGTTCGGTGATTTATTAATGAATTTTTTGATTTTATTTTCAAATACAAGCATAGTTAATTTATCATCAACTATTAAAATGATTGGTCGTTTAGAAAATAATAACTTTACAAATTATGGTTATGTTAATTTACTAAATGGAACAATTTTAAATATTATTTTAGATGAAAAATCCGATACAACTTTTAATTGTTTATGTGAACCAGTTGAATTAGCAACATTTACAAATGAAGATAATATTACAGTTAGAACATACGGTATTACAGATATTAAAAATATTAATATTTAATTATTTGAATTAAAAGAATATTAATTAGATTCTCATATTTTTTAAAGAATCTAATTTATATAAATATATTATAACTAATTTATTATGACTAATCTTACACTTAATTTTATACCTATTTTAAATTTATCGGATGTAGTCGATGACGTCTCGAACAATTTAAATACGACAACACCAAATATAACTACCCAAGAAATTTATGATTTATATATAAGTAGTATAAAGTCATTAGATGATTCATTAAAAAATGAAATAATATCGTATTCAGATTATAATTTTTATATGAATCAAATAAATCAATTACATAACTATTCATCTGTTCAAAATTTACCTTATTTTTTAAATATTTTATACAATGTAGGAACAATGGATTTAATAAAAACTATAAATTTTATTTCAAAAATTAATAATTTTACACATAAATTAAAAACCGATGAATTAGATTATTTGAATAAGTTTTTTAAATGTTATAAAATTGAATTATATACAAAATGTTCTGAATTAAATAATGAAATTATATTTGATATACGTAAGAAAAAGTCTAAAGATAAAATATCAATAAAAAATGATTTAGACAATTATATTTTATTTAATAAAATAAATATAATAAATAAAATAACATCATCTAATATAATTTTAAATGTTAGTGGGGCTAAAATTTATTTAGTTTGTTATAAAAATAATTCTATAACTAATCTTATAATTTTTACTGGATATTTTAAAAATGATTTATTTGGAATTTATAAATCAATTAATTTATTTAATAATAAAATAGATAATATAATAAAATTATTTGAAACAATTGAAATACCTGATTTTTATAAAAATAATTTTATTAATTATGTTAATATTAGCACTCTATTAAATAAAAATGTAGTTGATATAGGTAAATATATGATAGATTTATTTAATAAAAATAAGGTATGGACTGATAAAAATTTAACTGAAATAGTTCGTGATTTTTCTAAATTAGATTGTATTGAAAAGTATAATTTATTTTTTGGATTATTATTAAATTATAATTCTAATAATAATATTTCAATTAATATTATTAATTTATTATTAGATATCTTAAATACAACTGATAAGGATAGATTAGCAAATATTTTTGTTAATTTATTTCCATGGGATTTAATAAAAAATTTAAATTTTAATCATCCTACTACATTTTTAATTGATAAAAACACTGATGATTATGTTAATTATGAAAAAAAGATACAATTTATGAATTGTCCAGATAATATTAAAAATAAAGCCATGGAAAAATATAAAGAAATTCAAAGTAATAAAAATGGAGAAGGTAGTTCAAAAGCACAACAGTATTTAGATGGTATATTAAAAATTCCATTTGGTATTTATAAAAATAATTTTTTAAAATCAAAAATAAATGATTTACAAATTAAATTAAATTCAACAATTGATAAATTAACAGGTATAATTCAGTCTTTTGAAATTGATAAATTATCTAATTTTGATAAGAATTTTTTAGATGAATTTATGATAATTATAAAAGAATTTAATACTAATAAATTTAACATTATTAATATAGATAAATTTCAAAAAAGAATTAAATTATCATTTGATAAATTCAATAATTCACAATTTATTATAAATAATTATTTATCGATACCTTTACAAGACCATATTTTAAAATTAAAACCGAAAGACATAAAAGATATTTGTAAAAAATTAGTTATTGATTATAATAAAAATACTTATCTTAACGATATATGTAATTATAATTTTAAATATAATGATTATGAATTTATTAAAAATTATTTACAAGTTAAATATTTAACAATTAAAGATTACGATAATTATCCTGTATTTGTATCTTTAATAGAACAAATAATTAATTCATGGAATAAATATAATGATATCCAAACGAAATATTTCAACGATACTTTTAAAAGATTAGATGATTCAATTTATGGCTTAAATGATGCTAAAAAACAAATTAAAAGATTAATTGCTCAATGGATTAATGGAACTAATCAAGGCTGTGTTTTAGGTTTAGAAGGTCCTCCTGGAACTGGTAAAACAACTATATCCAAAGATGGTATTGCACAATGTTTAAGAGATGAAAATGGTGATGCGAAACCTGTTATATTTATACCATTAGGTGGTTCTTCTAATGGTTCAACATTAGAGGGACATAATTATACGTATGTTGGTTCTACATGGGGAAAAATTGTAGATGGATTAATTGAAGCTAAATGTATGAATCCAATTATTTATATAGATGAATTAGATAAAATTTCAAAAACAGAACATGGTAAAGAATTAATAGGTATTTTAACTCATATGACAGACCCTGCTCAAAACAGTGAATTTACTGATAAATATTTCTCAGGTATTAAATTTGATTTGTCAAAAGCCTTTATTATTTTTAGTTATAATGATGTTGATTTAATTGATAAAATATTATTAGATAGAATTCAACGGATTCAAATCCCTAGTTTAAGTAATATTGATAAACTTATGGTTGCAAAATCACATATTATACCCGATATTTTAAATAATGTAGGTTTTACTAAGTCAGATATCATATTTAACGATAATGATTTACTCTATTTAATTGAAAATTATACAATGGAAGCTGGTGCTCGTAAATTAAAAGAAAAATTATATGAAATATATCGTGATATTAATTTAAATTATTTTATGGGCGTGTATAAGGATTTGCCGATTACAATTACTCGTGATATTATCGATAAAATTTTAGATATTACAAACAAGATAGACTATTATATAATACATGATACTCCTAAAATTGGATTAATGAATGGTTTATTTGCAACATCTAGTGGATTAGGTGGTATTACAAAAATAGAAGCATTTACATTTCCAAGTTCTAATCATCTTGAACTAAAATTAACTGGATTACAAGGTGATGTTATGAAAGAGTCTATGAATGTTGCAAAAACTGTAGCACTAAATCTTTTACCTAATGATATTTGTAAAAAAGTTATTAATTCAGATGATAAATATGGTATTCATATACACTGTCCGGAGGGTGCTACACCTAAAGATGGACCATCCGCTGGAACTGCTATAACAATTGCTATTATTTCATTATTGTGTAAAATACCTATTAAAAATACCGTTGCAATTACTGGTGAAATAGATTTAAATGGTAATGTTTTACCTATAGGTGGATTACAATCAAAGTTAGATGGTGCTAAAAAAGCTGGAGTTTTACAAGCCTTTTATCCTAATAAAAATAGTATAAATATAGAGAAAATTCGTAAAAGTGGATTATCTCCAGAGTCTGATACATTTAAAATATATGCCGTATCAACTATATATGATGCATTGGATTATTGTTTAGATTATGATTTAAAAGCTAATGAATATTTTAATAATATATAATAAAAAATGTCTGAATCAAATAATATAAAAAAAATTTGTGATATGTGTAAAAATAAAAAGTATCATATTCCATCTACAGAAATAGTTTCTTTTGATTGTATACATAATATAAGTAAAAACAGTATTATAGATAATGATTATACTAAACGTGAAGATTATCAAAATAATTTAATACCTGATTTTCCAAATATAAAAGATAGACATCTGTTTTAATAAAATTGGATTATGATTATTAATTAAAACTAAAATATTAATTAATAATTATTAAAATGGATACTATTTATGCTAAAAAACAATTTAAACAAGGAAATGACAATTTTAAATGTGATTTATGTCATGGTCTAGGTCCAAATCCATTATCTTTTAATACTATTATGCGTGAAATGAATAGTGATGAAGAAGTCGAAAAAAGATTAGCAATGAAATATTTAGATTTTGATAACTGCGAACATAAAGTATGTTTTAAGTGTATTGAACATAAAAGCGATAATCATAGAATACCATTATCTGAAATAGAATGTCAATTTTGTGAATCAGAAGAAAGATATAAAAAAGAACAAGATAATAAATTAAATTATTATTGTCATTGTCCAGAAAGTGTATATAGCCAAATGAAAGATAAATTTATAAGTGATTCAAAACCTAAAAAAGAATTATCGTATATGGATGCATTTGCAATAAATATGAATATAATGAGAATATTGGGTTTAGGATTAGGTTCTGGTTTACCATTACCAACTGATACATGTTTCAAATGTAATAAAGATAAATATTTATATATTGGTATTCATGAAAATATGAATAAATTATATCCAGATAGAGATTGGACGAATATTAATTTTACAAATCAAACAAACAATTCATAAAATAAATCATAATTTTATATTTTTTTATTAAAATTATAATTTAGAATCTAATAATAAAAAAAAAATCACCGGTATAATTATACCACGCAATCAATAATTATAAATATGACAAATATACGGTAAATCTCCAGGGCGATGCCCTCGCATCTAATGCGCTAATTCGTTATCCTCACGGGTTGTATAACCCAAGGAAGGTTCAGAAGGAAACCTTGGTTTCCTCATAGTTTAAAATTCAATAAATTCTTCAATGATGAAATGGATTTTCCGGCGATTCCCTCGGGTTTAAGTATTGGTGATGAACCTAAAATTGGGAGTTGGGGACTATCACTATTTTTTATTTCTTCAGCTTTTATTTGTAAATAATTTTCAATAATATTATCACCTAATTTACCTGGTGCAGAACTACCTAACTTAATTGGTTCTATTTTATTTAAATTATTTTTTGAATTAGTATTTACAATTGAATAGGAATTAGAAATTGGTATTGGTTTGGACATGTTCCTAATTTAGAATAAGATTATTTATATTAAATGGTTCTTCAGGATTTAAATAATTATTTTTAATATCTATTTTTAATTTATTTTCAAAATCATAATCTTGATTATTTAGTATTAATTCTCCATTTATTTTTAATAAATTTACATTATAAATTAAATTTTCTAATCCATTATTAATTATATTATCTATATTATCCTTTATAAAAGATATATTACTCTTATCTTTGATATATAATTTATATAATACATTACCTACTATTGGATATATTTTATTAATATGATTTTTAAATTCGTTTCCTAAACTTATAAATAATCTTGTAAATAAATTATCGATTTGATAACATATTTCAAATAATTCAGAATATTCTTTATTATTTTTTTTTAAGTGTAATGGTCCAATTGTTTTATTTATTATGAATGTCTTTATTTCTGTAATATTTATATTATCTATTTGATACGATTTTGATACTTTTATATATTCATTATATAATAATATTGCTCTATCTGACATAAACATTATTAATTTTAAATTAGTTGTATAAGATATAAATATCCAAAATATTGAAATTATTAAATTCTTTGCAATTATTGCATTATTTAGATTATTTAATTCTGCATATGTATTTTTTAATGAATTAATTATAGTTTGCATATAAATAAAAAAAATCTGTTTTGAATCTAATAAAGTGCTTACTTCCTTATTTTTGCTATCAATAAAATTTAAAATATCATCATTTTCTGAATCCATTTTTAATATAACTAGACAATATTATATTTTATCTTTATATGCGTTTAATTTATTAATAAAATATAATTATATAGAATGGGTATAATGTGTCATCCAAACTTGGGATGCCCTGTAAAAATAGACACTCTGTAAGTATTCTTTTTACACAAAATACTATGAGTATTTGTCTAAAGAGGACTATTATAGGCTCCAATCAAAAAGTATCTTTGGATATGAGATTATTCTATAGGTCAATGAAAATACTTACTTATAAAAACATAATATTTTATAAGTATTTATTTATTATCATATGAACTTTATATAAAATTATTTTCTTTTTATAATAAAAAATAGACGTATATGCAACATGTGCGCACAACCCTGACATCTCTTATTAAAAAATCTTATCGTCCAATTGCAGTATTTAATTCTAAAGAAGTTATTAATCGTTTTAATTGGTGGAATTTACATTTACCAAATATAAAACCTTATTATGCAATTAAATCTTTTACAGATTACAATATATTATCTACTTTATCTAAATTAGACATTGGTTATGATGTAGCTAGTAAAAAAGAAATTAAACAAGTAATTTCATATAAAAAACCAATTATATTATCAAATCCTTATAAAACTAAATTCGATATTGAATATGCAAATATAAAAGGTGTTACTAAAATTGTGTGTAATACAGTTGATGAAGCTGAAAAAATAAAGAGTTATCATCCAAATGCAGAATTAATTTGGCGTATTCAATCTTGCGAACAATATTCTAAAATTAGATTTAATTCAAAGTTTGGTGCTACTATTAAAGAAACTTCTGATATGCTTAAATATGATTATAATATATATGGTATATCTTTTCATGTAGGTTCTCAATGTGGTAATATGAATGCATATAGAAATACTTTACAAATGATAGAACGTATTATATTACCAATGTTTTATAAATATAATAAAAATATTAAAATGATAGATATTGGTGGTGGATATAATGATTTAGATGATATAGTTAATTTAAAAGATGCAATATATGATTTAGAATTTTTAAATAAATACACTATTATAGCTGAACCGGGACGTTATTTTAGTAAAAACAGTATTACTTTATATACAAAAATTATCGCAGTTCGTATTATTAATAATGAATATAATTTATATATTAATGATTCTATTTATAATTCATTTAGTGGTAAAGTTTATGACCATCAACAATTTCGTCCAATATTATTAAATTCTAATGAAATGAACCTAGATATCAATTATTTAAGCGACAAATTAAATTGTAAATTAGTAAAATGTAATATTTGGGGAAATACTTGTGATTCGGCTGATATTGTTGCAGAAGGAATATACTTACCAATTGCAAAAGAGGGTGATATTTTAAGATGGGATAATATGGGTGCATATACTCTAGCAAGTAGTGTTGATGGTTTTAATGGATTCAGGAAACCGATAATAATAACATTATAGTTTGAACTATTATTCTTATAAGGAAATCTATAAAAATATAGATTAATTTATATTACTAAAACAATATTAATTAAATAAAAAAAATAATTAATTTAATTAATAAATTATGGTAAATTAACTGGAGTATTAGATGTCATTGCAATAATATATTTTTGATTAATAGTTTGATTATAAACATTACCTGGATATAAACTTGCACCAGTTCCAAAACCTATTTCCGGCATACCATATACAAACCAATTTCCATTTTGATAATCAAAAGTAAAATAACAACCACTAACACCTCCACCGACTCTAGTGGTTTCATCTGTGCCAAAATAAGTATTACCAGCTATACTTGGTTTGTAATTACCAATACATAATGTATTAAATGTATCATCATTTTGAGAAGATGGATATAAATTATCTCTTACAGATAATTCACTAGCTTTAATTGATGTAATATATGACCAAGTTTCATTATTTAAGACTGTTCTTCCTCTGTAAATACCTTTATTAGTCATCATTTGCAATAATTTACCAAAATCACGAATAGTTGATAATAATGGAGCAGCACCATATGGAGC